>Ga0265297_10000427_pt1 | contig 127421 bp, 136 predicted proteins | sample Munlanlwell13791_FD_192502 | JGI IMG/M metagenome (GOLD analysis project Ga0265297, IMG submission 192502) | Leachate microbial communities from a municipal landfill in Southern Ontario, Canada - Leachate well 137-91 | ecosystem: Engineered > Solid waste > Landfill > Unclassified | place...
ATACTCGTAATTCAAAAACATACAATACTGTCCAAATTGGCACTCAATGCTGGATGAAAGAAAACCTTGATTATGATAATGGTTGCAGTTCTGAAACCTGGGTTAACGAGACTGATGTTGGCTGGTGTGGTTATTATACTGGCGGACCATTTGCCAATGAAGGATTACTATACCAATGGTCAGCAGCTATGGCTGATTCAACTACCGAAGGTGCTCAAGGTATTTGTCCTACTGGCTGGCATGTTCCTACCGATGCAGAATTAGTAGCCTTAGAACAATACACTGTTTCAGTGATTGGCAGTGTGGCGACTCAATATGCTTGCGATACCATACTTACGGGCTGGAGGCGTTGCGCAGATAATGATGGCACTGATGCAGGCGGACCATTAGGCGCGGGTAAATCATTAAAAAAAGTAGGCCAAGGTTCTGGTGTTGGTGCTGGCAATGATTTAGTTGGTTTTTCTGGCTTACTTCCTGGCTATCGGAATATTGGTGGGACTTTTCTCAGTCGCACAACGAACATGTATTTGTGGTCATCTTCGCCTTCCAGTGGTTCGGCTTGGAATCATAATCTGTATTCCACTTATGCGACAGTTAATCGGAACACAAGTTCCGAGGCTGACGGGTTTTCGGTGCGTTGCCTCAAGAATTAGTATATTTTTATATAATTTTGCAAAAAATTAAAACCAATGTATAATAAGAGCAGTTCCCTCGGTGAACTGCTCTTTTTCAAAATTTTGACGGAGTGTTAAACTGATGCCAAAGCCCAAGAGAAATGGAAACGGCAATGGAAACGGCAATGGTAAAAATTCTAACAATGGAAACGGAAACGGAAATAATGGCAAAAACAAGTCTGTATATCAGCTTGGAAATTGCTTTATGTGCGGCCGAGAATCTGTGCCGATCACAAAAGTGCCTATTTTCCGGCAAGATGTTTTTGGAAAAAACAGCCACAAAGTGTCTGTGTGCGGAAATTGTTCCGAATCTTTTTTCAAAGCCATCAAAGTTCCAATGAATGATATTTTAAGGAATTATAAAGCAAGTTATGAGCTGACAACTTTGCTTTTTATGAAAAATATCAGATTGGAAGATTGGTTTTTGAAAGAAATTTGGTCTGATCCCGGACCAGACTACCGCTATCGAGGATGTATTCACGAGATTGTTGACATAGAGGAGCCGAAATCTTGCCCTCTTTGCTTTAACGAAAATCTGACTGCGCATCATCCCTGGAAGCGGTCTGTTTTTAACGAAAATAATTACATTGTTTACCTTTGCCGAAACTGCCACGACCGGATCGAATTGTATGTTAATCAAGGAGAGATCTGGGCCCTTCAGGATAACATCATTGATTTCAAAATGGGAATTGATGATACGATTATGAAATTGATTGGAGTTAATACTCCACTCGTTTCAACCGAAAAGGCGGCTGATATAGGAGGAATCGAGCAGCCTACTTAAAGCAACAATTTTTATTGTTGCTTTTCATTTTTAAAAAAGATATAATTTATTTATAATAATAATTATAATTATTATGAATTTATTAAATGATTCTAATTTTATGGAATTTGTAAAAAATTCTAACCAGCCTGTTTTGGTGGATATTTTTACTCAATGGTGCCCGCCCTGTAAAATGCTAGCGCCGGTTATTGAAAAAATAGCTTGTGATTATGAAGACAAAATAATCGTGGCAAAAATGGATTTAGATGCAAATCCAATTATTGGAAATAAATTTGGTGTAGAAGTTATTCCAACAGTAATTTTATTTAAAAATGGGGAAGTGGTTGATAAATTTGTGGGCTTTAAGCCAGAGACTGAAATCAAGAAATGGCTTGATCGAAAAGTTTAAAATAATAATTTTTAAAATAATATGCTAGAAAAAGGCCTAGAAGAGCAAACAAAAGATTTGCTTAAAAATTTAGCTGAATACGCCCAAAAAAATGGATTTCGATTAAATCCAAACGAAAAAATTGCCGATGGCGTGGCGCGGGCATTGTTAATTAGAGAAAAATCTTTTGGAGAAAAATATTGTCCGTGCCGAAAAATGACTAATGATAAAAAAGCAGACAAAAAAATAATCTGCCCTTGCGATTACCATTTAGGAGAATTAGAAAAAGACGGGCACTGTTATTGCAATTTATTCGTAAAATAAAAATATCCCCCAAAGGGGGATTTTTTATTCATTGATTCGGCGGACATATTCTCCGCTTTCTGTGTTTATTTCAATAATATCGCCTTCGTTAATAAACAGAGGGGCAGAAATTTTTGCTTGCGACTCCAGGGTGACCACCTTGTTTCCAGATTGAGCGCGGTCTCCTTTTACGCCTGGGGTCACTTCTGCTACTTTTAGTTTTACCTTGATAGGCAAAATCACATTGATTACTTTTTCTTTAAATAGAATAGTGGTGACAATTTCGTTAGCTTTTAAAAATTTAGCCGATGAACCGATTTGTTCTTCGCTTAATTCAAATCTTTGAGAAGGATTTTTTATGTCGGAAAAAACATATTTTCCTTTGTTTTGAAAAATAAATTTCGCTTCATTTTTTTCCACATCAGCTTCTTCAAAAGAATCTCTTGGCTGGGCAGATTTGGCAATAACTGCGCCCGAAGAAAGACTGCGAAGCTTCATTTGCAAATAAGAATGCCCTCGGCCCTTAAAAGTATTTTCCGCTTCTATTATTTCATAGGGCTGATCATTTACAATAATGATTTTGCCTTTGATTAATTCAGAATACCCTAACATATTTTTAATTAAAATTATTTTTATTTTTTTGGTTGGTCGATTTGCCATTCAATATCTTTTTCTTTTCCGGCAAATTCTAGCCATTCTCCGCTATCATCGATTACAAACCATTTTTTTTTGGCCGAAGACCAAACCATGGGCTGGTTTTGGAAAAAAGGTTTTTTGACAATTTCCTTGGGTTTTAAACGCCCCAATTCCAGCCATTTTTTAAAAACAGTTTCAATGGTGTAATCAAGATTTCGGGAATTAGCCCATTCCGCTACTATACTAATAGCTTGTTTTGCCTTTTTTGTCGAGCCCGCTAATTCAATCAATTCTTTGGCTGGTCGGGTAAAACGGGAATAGATTATTTTTCTTTTTTTGGAATTTTCTTTTACTTCTTCTAGGCTTAATCCTTTGCTGAAAAAATAGTGGTTGACCACTTCCTGGATTTCGGTTTCTTTTTTTTCTTTTTCGATTTTATTTTTCGCTTGTTTATCAGTTTGTTTTTTGGGCATATAAAGTTTAAGACAAATTTTTTAAAATCGATTCATAGAAAAATTTTATTTTCTGCAATTCCTTTTTTCCTAAATCTGTAATTTTATAAACTCGGCGCCTGTCTTGCAGAGCACTTTTTACAAAACCTTGATCCCTCAGCCGGTAAAGTACGCGATAAGGGGTGATGTTGCCAGGTCGAAATCCAAATTCTTTTTCAATAATTCCTGGCAAATCCCAAGCATAAGCTGGCTCTTTTTTTAAAACAGTTAGGATATAAATCCAAAGATTTTCTTTGGTGTTTGATTTTTGTAATCTTTCAAAGGGGGTCATTTTGTTTAAAATAATATTGACAAACTATTTTACAGCTGTAAAATAGAAACAATAACAAATTATTAATTAATTATAATATTTTTTATCGAATATGGCAAAAAAAATCAAGGCTTCTAAAAAAGAGAAAAAAACTTCAAAAGTTTTTGACAAATCAAAAGAAATAAAAATAGCAATTGCTGGATTAGGAAACTGTGCCAGTTCTTTGGTGCAAGGAATTTATTATTATCAAAACGTAAAAGATGATGACGAAATAGTGCCTGGCTTAATGCACAATGTTTTGGGCGGTTATAAGATTTCAGACATAAAAATTGTTGCAGCTTTTGATATTGATAAAAGAAAAGTTGGAAAAGATGTTTCCGAGGCAATCTTGGCTAAACCGAATTGCACAAAAATTTTCCATCACAATCTTCCAAAAACCGGAGTAAAAGTAAAAATGGGAAAAATTTTAGATGGCGTGGCTGATCATATGAAAAATTATCCCGAAGATCAAACTTTTGTTCCAGCCAAAGAAAATCCTGTGGACGTTGTGGCAGAATTAAAAAAATCAGGAGCTCAAATTTTAGTCAGCTATATGCCCGTGGGTTCGCAGAAAGCAGTTGAATTTTACGCCCAAGCAGCACTTGACGCTGGAATAGCTCTAGTTAATTGTATGCCGATATTTATTTGTTCTGATGAAAAATGGGAAAAGAAATTTCGCGACAAAGGAATTCCTTGCATTGGTGATGATATCAAATCCCAAATCGGGGCGACAATTACTCATCGGGTTTTGTCTCATTTGTTTGCTCAGCGCGGAGTTACTATTGATCGCTCTTACCAATTGAATTTTGGGGGGAATACTGATTTCTTGAATATGTTAAATCACGAAAGACTAAAATCAAAAAAATTATCAAAAACCGAAGCCGTGGAATCGCAACTGGCCAAACGTTTAAGTTATGACAATTTACATATTGGGCCATCAGATTGGGTGCCATTTTTAAAAGACAACAAGGTTTGTTTTATTAGAATAGAAGGAAGAAAATTTGGCAATGTTCCAATTGAATTGGAATTAAGATTATCAGTAGAAGATTCTCCAAATTCTGCGGGCTGTGTTATCGATGCAATCAGGCTTTTAAAAATAGGCCTAGATCGCAAAGTAGGCGGTTCGCTTATTTCTTCTTCAGCTTATTTTATGAAGCATCCAATTCAGCAGTTTACTGATGAAAAAGCCAGAGAAATGATCGAAGAATTTATTGAAGGAAAAAGAGAAAGATAATTTTAATTTTTTCAATAATAAATAATTTATTTTATTAAAAAAATGGAACCATCAAAAAGATTTTTTAATTCTATTAGTGAGGGTAATCTCTGGATATATGTTTTAGCTCTTGCTAAAGAGCAAGAAATTCAAGAAAAAGAAATCACTGCTTTGATTTTTGAAAAATTTGGATTTCTGCCCAATGGCTTTATGGTAAAAACGGTTTTATTTCGCTTAAAAAATGAAGGCTATGTTAGTCGAGAAAAATTAAAAAGCGAAAAAGCCTATAAAACAACAGAAAAAGGCTTGAAAGAATTGGAAAATATGAAAAACCTTTGCCAAAATTTATTAATTAAAATTTAAAATAAAACAAGCAACCATTTGGTTGCTTTTGTTTAATAAAACTATGTTAGACACAAAAAGAAGCTGGTTTAAAGATTTAGAAAAAACAATCGGAAAAATATTTGGTGTTTTGCCTTTAACTCCAAATCAATACACGCTTTTATCAGGAGTAATGGCAATTATCAGTGCCTATTTTATTGTTAAAGAATTATTTTGGTTTGGGATTTTATTTTTTTTGATTGCCGGATTTTTAGATTTTATTGATGGTGCGGTGGCCAGACAAAAAAATATGAGCACCAAAGTTGGAGCTTATCTTGATACAATTTTTGATCGATACGTAGAAGCAATAATACTTTTTGCGCTTCTTTTTGTAAATATGCCAAGTATTCTTTCAGTTCCATCCTATGTTTGGATATATTTAGCCTTGTTTGGCTCAGTAATAACTACTTATGCCAAAGCTGCTGCCAAAGAAAAAGAATTGGTCAATCAAGAATTGAAGGGGGGACTAATGTCGCGCGCGGAAAGATTGATTTTAATTTTTGTAGCCCTAATTTTGGCAGGCCTATATCCGGATTATTATTATACGGTTGCAATTATTTCAATTATTGCTATTTTAGCTAATTTTACTGCCTGGCAAAGAATTTGGTCAGCCATCAAGATTAATAAATAGGCCTTGTCGTTGACGCAAGCCATATTTTATGTTATGAACCCTAAAAATATTAAAGCTATTTTGTTTGATTCGGATGGAACATTGTTTCAAAGCGAATATCGCCAAGCTAAAATTTGGGATGAAATTTTAGCTGAACACAATATCAATATTCCACCCGAAGATTATATTCTTTACGCTGGCAAAACAGCCGAACAAATCGAGGCTATTTTAATTGATCGATATAACTTAAAAATTAAAAAAGGGAGTTTGGTAAAAAAACGAGACGAAATGGTTTTAAAATTATATGGCATTGAAAATTTGGAATTAATGCCTTGCGCTAGAGAAGCAGTAGAGTTTTTTTACCATCATCCTGATTTTGATCTTGCTTTGTGCACCAATGGCGGAATAGAAGAAGTAAGGCTAAAACTTGTTCGCAATGGATTTGATCATTATTTTTCTGCTATAATCACAAAAGATGATGTTTTAAATCCTAAGCCAGCACCAGATATTTATCTAAGCGCTATGAAAAAACTTAGATTTCAACCAACCGAGTGCCTAATTATCGAGGACACGGCTCATGGCTTAATGGCGGCTAAAGCTTCAGGAGCATATTGTTTTGTGGTGCCGAATAGCTTTGCCAAAGGCCATGATTTTTCTAAAGCTGATAAAATTTTAAAATCCTTAAGAGATTTAATTTTGTTCTTTAAAGATTAGTTTTTTTAATCAGATTTAATCTTTTTAAGGTTGGAAAAATAAGATAAAAAATTGAAGATTTCTTGCCCCTGGGCAGGGACTTTTTATTTTGCAAAGCTTTTTTAAATTCTTCTAAAGTATTGGCTTCGCATTCTGTATAAGCCTTACCAATACCACGATAATAATGAGCATCACTACCCGAGGTCATTATTAAGTTATTATTTTGCGCAAAATTAAAAGCTTTTTTGTCTGGACCAGAAAAAGGCAACCGACTATTAAAAACTTCAATTCCATCAATTAAATCAAGATAATTATCAAGACTATCTTTAAAGCTTTCTGGAAAATGATAGGGGTGAGGAATAATTGCTAAACCGCCTTGTTTTTTTATTTCATTGATTACCCATTTTGGATCTTTATTTTTCCCATCAATTTGTTTTGTAATAAACAAAGCCAAAATATCGCCCTGGTTTGTTTTTATTTCTTCGCCTAAGATTATTTTTGCCTTTAGTTTTTCTCCAGCCTTGATTGCTTCGTCCCAGCCTGCGGTTGTCTCGTGGTCTGTAATCGCAATTCCATCTAAACCGTTTTTTAACGCTTGTTTAATTAGTTGTTCTGGCGAAGAAATAGCATCATGGCTATAATAAGTATGGCAATGCAAGTCTATTTTCATAAACAAATCATATCACAAGAATTAGAAAAAATAAATTTTCTTTGGCTTGAAAATTAAAATAAATGGGCATATAGTTTAAGTATGAAAAAAAGAATTTTTATTGGTATAAACTTTCCAGAAAAAATTAAAAATAGTTTAGTTTCAGAACAGCAGGAAATTGACCGATCTTTTTCATATTTTTGCGGCAGCTCTCCGATAAAATGGACCAGAAAAGAAAATCTCCATCTTACTTTATTCTTTACAGGTTATTTAGAAATAAATGATTTGCCTGAAGTTTTTAAAATTGTAGAAAACACGGTTTCTAAATTCGAAGCTTTTGATTTAAAGCTAGGAGAAATTATTTATGCGCCATTAAAAAAAATTCCACCCAAAATGGTTTGGGTAAATTTTGATTTTTCTAAAGAATTAGCCCGCTTGCAAAAAGCAATTCAAGCTGCGCTTCTCACTGAAGCTAATATTTCTTTAGAAGAAAACAATGAAGGCAATAAAAATTTTTCTCCGCATATTACTTTGGGCAGAATTATTCAATGGCAATGGTCTAGAATTGAGCCAGAAGAAATTCCGCAATTGGAAAAAAATTCTGGAGCAAGTTTTGGCGTTAAATCAATTGAAGTAATGGAAAGCGAGCTTAAAAGAGGAGGTGCAGAATATACGATTTTAAAATCAATTAATTTAAAAGATTAAAATATGAAAATATATTTTATTGGCATTGGCGGAATTGGGGTTTCATCTTTGGCTCAATATTATTTAGCTAAGGAAAATCAAATTTTCGGTTCAGATGCTTATGATTCTGAAATCATTCAAATGCTTCGAGAAAAAGGAGCTCAAATTGTTGTGGGGCAGCAAAAACAAGAAAATATCAAAGATCAGTATGATTTGGTTGTATATAGTCCAGCAGTGAAAGAAACTAATCCAGAATTAGCTGAAGCCAAAGCTAAGGGCCTAAGATGCTTAAGTTATCCTGAAGCTTTGGGCGAGCTAACCAAAGAATATTTTACCATTGCTATTACGGGCACTCATGGAAAAAGCACAACCACAGCAATGATTGCTTTGATTTTAACAAAAGCAGGATTAGATCCCACGGTAATCATAGGAACAAAATTAAAAGAATTTAATAATTCTAATTTTCGAATGGGCCAATCGCAATATTTAGTGATTGAGGCTTGTGAACACGAAGCTTCATTTTTAAAATATTATCCCCAAATCGCGATTATTACCAATATCGAGCAAGACCACTTGGATTATTATAAAAATTTTGCCAATATTCAAAAAGCATTTGATTCTTTTGCGCTTCAAGTGCCGGCAAACGGATTTATTATTAAAAACAAAAAAGCCCAAATAAATGCCAAAGCAGAAATAATCGATTTTTCTTTGGAAAAAATTGATGATGTTCAAAAAATAAAAGCAATTTTAAAAATCCCAGGAGAACATAATGTTTTAAATGGTCTGGCAGCCTTGTCTTTGGCTAGATTGCTGAATATCTCAGATGAGACTGCTTTAAGCGCTCTCTCAGAGTTTTATGGCTCTTGGCGAAGGTTTGAAATCATTAATCTTCCTAATTTTATTTTAATTGATGATTATGCCCATCATCCTACGGAAATTATGGCTACTTTAAAATCAGCACGAGAAAAATATCCTGATAAAAAAATTTGTTGCGTTTTTCAGCCTCATCAATATCAAAGAACCCAATTTTTATGGTTTGATTTTATTAGTGTTTTTCAATTAGCCTTGATTGAAAAAATAGTCAACACTTTAATTTTAATCGATGTATATGATGTTGTTGGCCGAGAAGGAGGGGGAATCAAGGAAAAATTCAATTCAAAAATTATGGCCGAGAAAATAGCCAATGATTGCATTTATCTTGAAGATAAAAAAAACCTAGAAGGTTATTTTGCCGACAACCAAGTAATCGTTATGATGGGCGCTGGCAATATTTATAACTTGAGCGTAGAAATAAAATCAAAATATCTCGGCACCTGCTCCGATTAACTTCAATTGACAGCATACTACGAATAGTTTATTGTAATACTACCTCAGGAAAACCTGAGAGTACATTGAAAACGGAGGTGAAAAATCTTGGACGCCTTTGTTATACCAAACGAAACGCAAAGAGGGCAGGTTTATGGCAAAATCGAACGCCATGACACCAACGAATGTTGCCAATGCTTTACCAGCTGCACGCGGTGTTCCGGTAGCTGTAAAAGTATCAACAACTAAAAAAGATGCATCGATGTTGAACAAAAGGGAGTATCTCCCTTTCTTTGTAGAAAGAGGATTACGATGAAACAGGAATTATTTAAAGTTTCGAAGTGGTGTAAAGTATTTGAAAACAACGGAATCAATGCGTTACTTCATTCTCTATCGCTTTTCGTAATATATATCCCAAAAGAAAAAGGCGAGTTTATTGTGAATATGAAAAAAGAGGGTCAAACAAAGAGTGCAAAAGATTTTACGAATTTCTTGGGCAAGGAATTATTCGAAATATTACTTCAAGAAAAACTTCTTTTAAGTATTATCCGTGATGAAAAACAAGATTCTCTCGAGTTGGGCGCTCGTTTAAAGAAAAAACAGCCTTTAAATATCCTCTATCTGTTATTAACGGATGGATGCAATTTTAAATGTCGTTATTGCTTTGAAGATGGCCCAACTTTAACAGAAAAATTTGTTAGTTGTAAAATGACAGAAAGAATAGCGCTACAAGCGTTGAAGAAATTTGCTAGCTTAAACGCGAAGTACGGAGATCCTAAAATAACAACTACGATAAATTTGTATGGCGGAGAACCATTGCTTAATAAGAAGGTTTTTTACATTGCGGTTATCGCAATAAAAAAAATGGTGTCCGCTGGGGAGCTTCCAAAAAACACTCAAATTGTTCTAACGACCAACGGCTCGCTGATTACCGAGAAGATTGCAAAATTCGTTGCAGAAAATAATGTATCCGTGGGATTGTCTATTGATGGACCCCAAAATTGCAACGATGTTTATCGTAAATCAAAAAGTAATCAAAGCGCCTACTCTTTAGCTTCTCGAGGATATCAACTTTTAAGAAAGAATGAAGTTAATGCCGGCATTTCTTTCACGATAACCCCTGAGGTTTTAAAAAACGAAAGCGAAATCATTCGTTTTATAATAAAAGAGGTTGGATCTAATGGGGGTCTCGGATTTAATATTTTACACCATAATGCCGAAATACATCCGAACGAAGAATATTATTCTAACGCTGCGCAATTCATCATAGAGGCGTTTAAAACTTTTCGACGTAACAATATTTACGAAGAGCGAATAATGCGGAAGGTTAAATGCTTTACAGACCAAACCCCGATTTTTTCTGATTGCGGGGTAACGGGGAGTCAAATTGTAGTTGCGCCAGATGGAAGAATTGGAGTTTGCCAAGATTTTGTTAAGCCAAGGGCATATTTTAACGGAAAAGTGGAAGACGCGGATTACGATCCAATTAAGAATGGTCTATTTGACGAATGGGCGTCTAGGACTCCACTATTTACGGAGGAATGTCAGGATTGTGCGGCGATTTCTTTTTGTGGTGGCGGATGTCCAGCTGGAGTTGAGCTAGCAACAGGGAATAAATGGAACATAGATAAGAGATTTTGTCCACATAGTAAAATAACTCTCGAATGGTTAATTTGGGACACTTATTCAGCTTGTGAGTGAACTTGCAATACTATATAATAGACATATAAACAATATGTCTTTTTTGTTATGATTAAGAAAATTAATTTTAAAATTAGCAAAAAGCAAGACCTGAGTACGCTAAAAGCTTTTGTGAAAGAAAGTAAGTATGGCGATGAAACAACACTAAAGTGTGCTTTTTTCAATCTTTACCCTGGTCTTAAAAATTATATTAAACGAAAAAAGGTAGGCGAACCGGAGTTTTATATAAGTGACATTAATTCAATAAAATCCTTTATTGATAATGAGTATGCAACAAATAAAGTTACGCTAAGAGAAAATTTAAACAAGATTCAAGCTGGATGGGGAGAAAAAACGGAAACATATTTTAGATTAGCCAGTGAATTGTTCGCGGAAAAATACTGGCCAAAAGGAGAATATACAGCGTGCGCAACAATTTGGGGAATCTATCCTAGGTTTATAGAGAGAAGGTTGTTTCAAATTCCAGCACTAAAATTAGAAAAGCAATTCACGATGATTGTAATTGCACACGAAATGCTACATTTCGCATTTTATAATTACTTCTTAAAAAACTATCCAGAATATACTATGAATGAAAATTCATTTTTTATCTGGAATATCTCCGAAGGATTTAACGAAGTGGTTCAGTGGCACCCTAAATGGATAAGAGAATTTGGATTTGGTTGCGATATTTATGGGGGTAGAGATGAAATAGTGAAAAAATTGCAGAAAAAATACAGCAAGCTAGACATTATTGACTCTAAAAATTTAATTGACGATTTGATTATTGAAATCAAAAAGAATAAAAAATTTTTACTACACGATTAATCGTTAATGAGAATGATTATTATTTAATTTATGTTAAAGCCAGAAAAAATAGCTAATGATTGTGTTTATCTTGAAGATAAGAAAAGCCTAGAAGGTTATTTTGCCGACAGCCAAGTAATCGTTATGATGGGCGCTGGCAATATTTATGATTTAAGCTCCTCGATTAAGTCCAAATATCTAGGGAATTGTCCTAATTAATTAGAACTAATTTATAGGCTTGTTTTTTGACAAATATAGTTTTTTATTATATAATTATTTTAGTACTTTTTTCTAATTAAAAAGGGGATTCAGGATGTTCGTTGAAAACATTAAAAACGAGATTTACTCGGTATTGATTGTTGATGACAATCAAGGCTTTTTAGAGCTAATTGTTTTGTATTTAGGAAACGCTAAATACAAAATGGAAATTTTCACAGCTCGAAGCGCAGCCGAAGCGTTGGCATTGCTAAAAGAAAAAAGATTCGACATCATTGTCTCAGACTATCTGATGCCGGAAATGAATGGCTTGGAGTTTTTCCAAGAAGCAAGAAAAGATTATAAAATTCCTTTTATCCTTTTAACCGGCACGGATAATCAGGAAATAATTCTCAAAGCCATTAATCTTGGAGTTGATGGCTATATTCAAAAAGGCGGAAATATTTCTAACCGTTTTGAAGAGTTGATTGCCCAGATTCAGAAAACTGTTTCTGATTATCAAATGAGAGAAGAGTGTCATAGTGTGCTGAAAAATGCACCTGTTGGCATTTTCCATTCTTCGCCAGAAGGTGAACTTATTTCTGCTAATCAAAAAATGGCAGAGATCATGGGATGTTCTGATTCTGAAGAATTAATTAACAGCTTTTCTAATATCGAATTTGCTTATAATGACAATGCTCAAAAAAAGGAATTAATCGATTCTCTTTTAGAGAATGAAAAGGGTTGGCTTAATTTCGATCAGGTTTGTTTGCGAAAAAAAGACAACCAAGAAATTTTTGTTAAGCTCACTATCAGATCAGTCAGAAATTCAAAAAACAAAATTGCCTATCTTGAGGGGTTTGTTGAAGACGTGACTGAACTGAAAGAGGCAAACGATCGAATCGAGTTAATGTCAAAAACAATTCGGCACGATATTGGCAACGAATTAACAATTTTATTAATGAACACTGAATTGGTCAAAATGGATATATCTAATCCTGCTTTCGATAAATATTTTGAACGAATTGAATCGGCCGGAACTTCAATCAAAAAACAAATCGATTTCATGAAATTATATCAAGAGATTGGCAGTCAAAAACCAGACTGGCTAGATCTTTATCAAAAGATTCCGAAAATTTCCAAACCAGAGATTATTAATCTGATGGTTGAAATTCCGAAAGGATTAAAAATTTATTCGGATTTAATGATAGAGAAAGTGTTTGACAACCTTCTTGATAACTCTGTAAGGCATGGCGAAAAAGTCTCAAAAATAAAAGTCACGGCGACTCCAATGGAATCAGAATTAATGATTGTCTGGGAAGATAATGGAATTGGAGTTTCTTCAGAAAATAAGGAAAATATTTTTAAGCAAGGTTTTGGAAAAAATACTGGCCTAGGCCTTTATTTGATCCGTAAAATTCTCGGGCTTACTGGAATTAAAATCCAGGAAACCGGAGAATTCCAAAAAGGCGCTAGATTTGAAATCTTAGTGCCCAAGGAAAAATATAAAATATTGGAAGACTAACAAAGTCTTCCTCTTTTTTATTTTGAAGCATATAATAACAGAAAATATAATATAAATTTTTATGAAGAAAAAAAATTTAAAACCAAGAAATATTAAAATAAAAATTAGACCTCCTCGCCTTAGCGATGCTAATTCTTGCGCTGAAATGATTAATTCTTTGGTTGATGAAAAAGCAATGATCTCTCTTCAAAAAAAAGTAACTCCAAAACAAGAATTAGTTTATTTAAAATCTTTATTAAAAGACATAAAAGACAATAAAGCAATTTCGTATGCTATTGATTTTAATGGAAAAGTAATGGGTATGTCTGGAATTAGTTCTGATAATGATAACATTGGGAAGCATATTGGAAATATTGGAATTATTGTTTGTTTAGAAGCCAGGGGAATGGGTTTAGGAGAAAAATTGTTTCAAAAAGTTTTAATCGAGGGGGTAAAAAATTTAAAATTTAAAATTGTAAAATTAGATGTTTTTGCAAAAAACAAACCAGCGATTGGATTGTATAAAAAATTAGGATTTCAAAAAATCGGATTAATAAAAGGCGGAGCAAGTTATTATGGAAAATACGAAGACGAATTTATTATGGTTAAATATATTAAAAATTAACCAAAAGATCAAACGAAGGCATATACAAACTTATTATTATTTTGTATAATGTGTTTATGAGAAAGCAAAGAAGTTATTATAAAATAAATTTAAAAATCAATTCTTGATTCTTGTTTAATTTGCCCCTTTCAAGGGGTTTTATTTTAAATAAATAATAAATAAAATAAAATGAACAAATTTTATATCGAAGGAGATCGTCCTTGGTTTAATCTTTATCCTGAATGGTCGCCAAAAAATATAGATTATCCCGAGGTTCCATCTTTTTATTATATCGATAAAAACGCCTTAGATTATCCAGAAAATATTGCCATAACTTTTTATGACAAACATATTAATTATCGAGAATTAAAAGAATTAACAGATAGGTTTGCTCGCGCCTTACAACAAAGTGGAATACATAAAGGCGATCGAGTAATGATCATGGCGGCTAATTGTCCGCAAAACATTATTAGTTTTTATGGATCAGCCAAAGCCGGAGCAATTCCAGTAATGCTTAATCCGCTTTATACTGCCCAAGAATTGGAATATTTTTTTAAAGACACAGAGCCAAGAATGGTAATCACTCCAGATGCTTTTTATGAAAATGTATCCAAAGCAGCTCAAACCACTCCTCAAATTGAAAGGATTATTGCTTTTAATATGTCTGATTATTTTTCGCCATTGAAAAAATTTTTAGCCAGGGCTTTAAAAAAAATCGAAGTGATTAAATGCCCTGGATCTATTGATTTTAATGAATTTATTAATGTGCCTTCAGAATATAATCAGCAAGAAATAGATGTTTTTAATGATCCGGCCTTAATGGTTTATACTAGCGGAACTACTGGCGAACCAAAAGGCGTAGTTTTAACTCATTATAATTTGATTTCAAATGCTTATGGAATTCATTATTGGTACAACGATTCTGTAGGGCCCCGAGCAACCCTATTAATTGTTCCAATTTTTCACGTTTATGGAGTTGGCTTGATTATGAACTGGCCTTTAATGAATAATGGACGATTAGTAATTCTTCCCAAATTTCATACCAAAGAAGCAATTGATTTAATCAAAAAATACAAAATAGATGGGCTGTTTGGAGTGCCGGCTATTTTTTCCGCTTTTTTAAATTATTTTAAAGAAAATCCAAAAGAAAAACCCATGGATTTTGTAAGATTGGTTACCAGCGGAAGTGCTCCGATTTCTGCATATTCCTGGCAAAAAGCTAAGGAAATTTTTCCCAATGCCGCCTTTATCGAGGGTTATGGCTTATCAGAAACTTGTTCTGTTTTTTTAGTGGATCCATTGTCAAAAAAATATACCAAGCAGGCTGGCTTAGTTGGCATTCCTTTATTGAATATGGATGTAAAAATAATTAATCCGGAAAATGGAAAAGAATTGCCAATTAATCAAAGTGGAGAAATTGTTACCAAGGGTCCGATTATTTTTAAAGAATATTGGCGAAAATCAAAAAAAACAATAGAAGCAATGCAGGACGGATGGTTTCACACTAAAGACATCGGCCAGATAAACGAACAAGGCGCTTTTAGTATCGAGGGTCGTTTGGATGATATGATTAATGTGCGAGGAGAAAAAGTATGGCCCCGAGAAGTAGAAAAAGTATTAGAAGAAAATTCAAAAGTGCAAGAAGTGGCAGTTGTTGGAGAAAAAGATGATTATTATGGTGAAAAAGTAAAAGCTTGTGTTGCCTTAAAGCCTAATATTACAGCCACCGAGAAAGAATTGATTGACTTTTGCCAAGAAAAATTATCTCCCCACAAAATTCCTAAAATGATTGAATTTTTTAAAGAGCTACCAAAATCAAACCTTGGAAAAATTTTGCATTATAAATTAAGACAAAAGCATTAGAAAACAATTTAAAATATTTGAAATAAATGTTTTATTTGAAAAAATAATAAAAATCTTTTACAATACAAGAAAAAGATAAATTAATTTAATAAAACAATGGCTATCGAGGCAAAACATTCTGTTGAAGAATTTGTAAAAAAATTTAATTTTGATAAATGTGTTTTTGATTTATTAAAATTTATAGAACAAGATAACGAAAAAATAAAAGATCTTGTTATTGCAAAATACTTAGAAAGCTTTATATCAGATGAAGAAGAGGAAGAAATTTTAAATTATTTTATTAATAATAGTGTTTTTAGTGCTGCTACCGTTGCTAATCCCGCAACTTCAGTGGTTACAGAATTTTTATATGCTCGGCCAAAACAGCTTCATTTTATTGATCAATATTTTTTTGAATCAAAGGGGGGGAGGGCAATTAATTCAAGACTTGCAAAAGTGGAAGAAAATATTTTTGAGTTAATAGAAACACTTCAAAAAACAAAAAAGAAAAAAATACTAATTGCTAATTTGGGTGGAGGTCCGAATCGAGATATTTGCAATGTTCTTTCAAAATATTATCAAAATAATGATAATATCGAAGTTATTAGTATTGATAAAGATAAAATGGCCATTAAAAGAGGACAAAGAATTGCAAAAGTGGGAAAAGTAGATGATAAAATAGAATTTATTGAAAACAGCTTTATGCGTTATCGCCCTAAGAAAAAATTTGATCTTGTAGTTTTGGTTGGAGTTCTTTGTGGCTTACCTTCAGATATTTGTATAAAAATTTTAAAAAACACGCAAAAAATAATAAATAAGGGTGGGTATATTATTACTAGTAATGCTTCTCCAAAAATGTTAGAAGACGATCCTTTTACTTATTTTATAATGGATAAAATTACTGGGTGGAAATTAATTTTTAAACCAGAAAAAATTCTCCAAGAAATATTAAAAAAATCTGGTTTTAAGTGGCAAAAAAGTTTTACCGATGATTTTGGTTTTCATATTATGCCAATTGGCTTGAAGTAAAAATATTTTTCAGGTTTTAATTTATGGATATATACATAATAATAAGTTTTATTAATGGGCTGGTTGCTATAATTTTTGGTTTTCTAATTTTTTCAAAAAATTGGAAAAATAAAATAAATTATACGTTTTTTTTAATGAGCGCTAGTTTTGCTCTTTGGAGTTTTTCTTATTCTCGTTGGCTCTCGGTAAATACGGCCCTCGAGGCTTTATTTTGGTCTAGGATGCTTAATTTTGGCGCAACCTTTATTCCAATATTTTATCTTCATTGGATTTTAAGCATTTTAGGAACTACAAAAGAAAAAAAACGTATTTTATTTTTTGGTTATGCCCTTACTTTAATTTTTTCTCTTTTTAGTTTTACCCCGGCTTATATTTCTTCGGTAGCACCGGTTCGCGATTTTCCTTATTGGCCCCAGGCAGGATTTCTTTATGTAATTTTTTTAGTAATAGGATATTTTGGCTTAGTTGGTTATGGATTAAAAGAGCTGATTAAAGCAAAAAAAAATAGCGACATCGAAAAGACCCATCAAATAAATTATGTTTTCTTGGGGTCGATTTTAGGATTTGGTGGGGGAGCAACAAACTTTCCATTAATGTTTGGGATAGGGCTTATCCCTCCTGTTGGGCAGTTATTTGTTGTTTTGTTTGTAATTATTTTTGCTTTGGCAACTTTAAAATATCACTTATTTGAAATTAAGCTTATTTTAACCGAGCTTTTGGTTTTTATAATGTCGATTATTATTATTGTTTTGTTTTTCTTAATGCCAACCACGTTTTTAAAAATATTAATCGGAATTATTATAATTTTATTTTGTTTTTTTGGTTATTATTTAATCAGAGCTATTCATGATGAAGTTTCTCAAAAAGAAGAAGCGGAAAGAATCAGTAAAATGAAAACAGAATTTATTTCCATTGCTTCCCATCAGTTGCGCACTCCTTTGGCCGCCATTAGAGGATATACTTCGATGCTGAAAGATGGCGATTATGGTGATTTGCCGGATCCAGCTGAAAAAGCAATCAATTATATCCATGAATCAAGCGTGGGAATGATAAAATTGGTCAACAGTTTATTATCAATTAGTCGTTTAGAAAAAGGGCAGGTAGAGCTGAAATTCCAAGATGTTTCAGTTGATGATTTATTAAAAGAGTGCATTAAAGATATCCGATTAGTTGCTGAAGAAAAAAAATTAAACTTAAAATACAAAATATTGTCAAAAAAAATCCCTTTAATCAAGGCTGATCCTGAAAAATTAAAACAATCATTCAGTAATATTATCAATAATGCCGTGCTTTATACTGTGAAGGGCGGGGTTGATGTCTCGCTTAATAAAGAAAATAATGATATAATTGTGCAAATAAAAGATACGGGCGTGGGAATCGAGCCCGAGGAACAAGAAAAAATGTTTAAAAGCTTTTCAAGGGGAAAAGGCGGGGCCGAGCTTTATACTCAAGGAACAGGATTGGGATTGTATGTTGCTAAAAATTTTGTTGAAATGCACAGCGGTTCAATCAGTGTTTTTTCCGAAGGAAAAAACAAGGGCAGTTTATTTACCATCAGGCTACCTATTCAAGCAATTTTAGATTCTCGCCATAAATTTAATTTCACAGATAAATAAATATTAATAATATGAAAAAAATACTTATTATCGAAGATGAAAAAATACTCTCGGAAATGTATAACTTTAAGTTTACAAAAGAGGGGTATAAAGTTTTAACAGGAATGGACGTAGAAGAGGGTTTGGAAAAAATAAAAAAAGAATTGCCTGATTTGATTATTTTAGACATTCTTTTACCCAAAGAAAGCGGATTGTATTTTTTAGAAAAAAGAAAAAATATTCCTGGCGCTTCTGATGTGCCGGTAATCGTATTGTCTAATTTTGATGATAAAGAAACAAAAGAAAAAGCTTTTCAGCTTGGAGCCAAAGATTATATGATTAAATCAAATTATAATCCTAAAGAAATCTTGGAAAAAATCCAATCTTATTTAAAATAATATGGCGCAAATACCATTGGCAATTTATCTTTTACTTCCCAGTAGCACCTTTATTTTGATGGTTAGCCTGTATTTGATAGTTAAAAATCGAACCAGGGCTACGACTGTTTTTTTTATTGCCGGAATATTGCAATTTCTTTGGACTATCAGCGCGGTTTTAATGTGGCAGCTTTTTTCTTTTGGCCTTAATCCCAAAGCAGAAATGATTACAAAAGTATTATCTTTGGCTGTTTTTATGATTCCGGTTTTTCTTTATCATTTTTCAATTGAATTTTGCCATATAAAAAACCAAAATTTATTTTTATATTTTTCTTATATTTTTTCTGTTTGGCTAGTAGCCGCCAGCGAAAGCAGGGCGATTATTGAATCTATTTTTTCTTTCCGAGTAAGTTTGGGCCAAGACGGCTATATTTATTATTCTTTTAGCGCTTTTGTTATCACTTTGCTTATTTTAACATTAATAAATTTTGCCAAAGCTTGGATGGACAAACAAGAACAAGAAGAGCAAAAAAAAGACCTATTAATGTTTATTTTGATGTCTTTTTCTATTTTTGGATTAGTTTTTATTTACTTTTTGCCTGATTATGGCATTAATGTTATTCCCATATATTATTTAACTATTCCAATCTATGCTTTGATTTTATGCTATGTTTTAATCGAAAAACATCCTTTTGCTTCTGTTGTAACTACTGATATTTTAGTGGCTGTGATTTTGGCAATTTTAGCTTCTTTTATTATTTTTCCAAAAATGGAGCTAAGTATGCTAATCAGATCTCTTACTTTTATTTTAATTGCTTTTATTTGTTTTCTGTTGATCAGGCATACCAATAAATTAAACAAGCAAAAAAAAGATATTGAAAAAATAGTAGAAGAAAGAACAAAAGAATTACAAGAAAAAACTTGGAGGCTAAATGAGGCTAATGAAAAATTAGAAGAATCAAATGCTGTTTTAGAAATTATGGTTAAGGCAAGAACTTTGGCCTTAAAAGAATTAAACGAAAGCTTAGAGGCTCAAATCCAAGATAGAACCAAAGAATTAAACAGAAAAACCGAAGAATTGCAAGAAAAAATAAATGAACTAGTTCAAATCAGTAATGTTTTTATTAATCGGGAAAACAAAATGGTTGAATTAAAAGAAAAAATAAAAGACTTGCAATCTAAGTTGAAAGAAAAATAAAGAAAAAATGTTTATTTTGAAAAAACCGAATATTTTTTTCTTTATTTTTTTCTGTTTTGCTTTTCTTGTTTCAATCTTTTTTATGAATTCAAATAGTCAAAACCTTGAGGCTGTTTCTTCGGTTCGAGCCTCTTTTATTTCCGAAGATTCTTTATTTCGACCTTTGAAAAAAAACAACGCTCCTGATCTTCAAATAAATGCAACGCAAGCATTGTCGGTTTTAATAATTCCAGAAACTGGAACAGAAAAAATACTTTTTCAAAAAAATACAAACAATGCTGATCCGATTGCTTCAATGAGTAAATTAATGACTGCGATTGTCGTTATCGAGCAGTATGATTTAGAAAAAAAGATATTTTTAACCCCAGATCAGGTTTCGGCTCTTGTTGCTACTGGGGGCAATATCTTTTCTGGGCAAGCAATTTTGATTAAAAATCTTTTAACAATAATGCTAATAGAATCAAATAATGTGGCTGCAGATATTTTAAGCGAACAAATGGCAACGGGAAAATTTGTTAACTTAATGAACCAAAAAGCCAAAGATTTAAATCTAAAAAAAGCTGTTTTTTTTAATCCCAGTGGTTTAACCGAAGAAGATTTTAAAATGAATCAAGCCTCGGCAGATGATTTAAAAAAAATAATTATTTATATTATAAAAAACCATTCTTTGCTGGTTGAAATCTGCTCGATTCAATCTATTGATTACTATATTAATGGCCATTATTATAAAAAACTAGAAAATACTAACGCTTTATTAAAAAAAGGGCCTGAATATCTTTGGGGCAAAACCGGCTATACAAAAGAAGCAAACGGGTGTATTATTTCAGTATCAAAAAAGCCTTTTTTCTCTCCTTTTCAAAGCAAAACCGCCTACATAATAAATATTATTATGGGCGCTGATGGAAAAACAAGCCGTTTTATTGAGGCGGAAAAGTTAGAAAACTGGATAACTAATTCTTTTATTTGGTAAAACATGTCTTTATTGACTTTTAATGTAATAAAAATTCTTGTTTTGGCTTTTTCTTCATCGATTGTTGCTTTTTTTATTGGACAATTTTTAACAAAATACTTATATCAAATAAAATTTTGGAAAAAAAGCGCTCGAGCGAAAACAATTGATGGAAAAGATGCCGAAGTATTTTTATCGCTTCACAAAGAAAAAGAAACCACTGTTCCTCGAGGCGGAGGAATCGTTATTTGGGCCACGGTTTTAATTATTTCTTTTATCTGCCTTTTTTTGGCAAATTTTGTTGATATCTGGTGGCTTCAAAAACTTAATTTTTTTAGTCGAGAACAAACCTGGATTCCTATTTTTGCCCTAATCTCTGCTTCATTAATCGGATTGGTTGATGATATTTTTGTAGTTTACGGAAAAGGAAAATATATTGGCGGGGGTTTAAAATTTCGAATCCGTCTAGCTTTGGTAATTTTAATCGGGCTTGTTGGGGGATTTTGGCTTTATTTTAAGCTTGGCTGGAGTTCAATCAACATTCCTCTTTTATTTAACTTTCCAGAAGGATTTGTTTGGGAATTAGGGCTTTGGTATATAGTTTTATATATTATTGTTAGTTTGGCTTCTTGGGCTAGCGGAGTAGTTGATGGTTTAGATGGGTTAGCGGGCGGAGTTTTTGCTTCTATTTTTGGAGCTTTTACAGTTATTGCTTTAGTGCAAGGCCAAGCTGATTTAGCTGCTTTTTGTGCTATTATTTTAGGAACTATTTTTAGTTTTCTTTGGTTTAATATTCCGCCAGCAAAATTTTATATGGGTGAAACTGGAATCCTGGGCCTAACAATGACTATGACTGCTATTGCTTTTCTAACAAATTCAATAGCAATTTTACCAATAATCGGAGGTGTTTTAGTTTTAGAAACAGGATCAGTAATTATCCAGCTTTTATCTAAAAAAATCCGGAAAAAAAAGATTTGGCTTTCTACTCCGATTCATCATCATTTTGAAGCAATTGGGTGGACTAGCCAGCAAATCGTAATGCGGTTTTGGATAATTTCCGTTATTTTGGCTATATTAGGGGTCTGTCTCCAATTATTAATTTTAAAACAATGAAAAAAAAGCTTCCCAAGTTTTTAGTTAAAGATTTAAGAAAAAAATTTCCCGAATTTTTATATAATCGGTATAAATGGTCTTTTAAAAATAAAGACTTGTTGATTTCTTTTGATTTTAGCGTGGGAAAAAATAAATTTACTCCAGAATTAAAAATAAAAAATATTCCCACCGGGGCAAAAAAAATAAAAAAAGAAATTATTGATAATTTTGTTTTTAATTTAGGAATAATTGAAAGTTTTAGTTATTGGAAAGCTTTTTGCTCTCCTAAGATAATTATTAAATGCGGGGGATTGGAAAAAAATCAAATTGATTGGTGGCAAGATCTTTTATTAAAAGGAATGGCCCAGTATTTTTTTGAAAACAAAATAAATTTCAAAGCAAAAAACTTTATTCAAATAATTTCGGAAAAAGATCCAAGCCGATTAATATTGTTCAAAGCATCAAAACAAGATTTTCTTTTACCAATCGGGGGTGGAAAAGATTCTTTAACTTCTTATCATCTTCTTAATAAAAAGAAAAATAATCTAGCTTTTTTCTTTCTTAACCCAACCAAGGCAGGCGAAGACGCTAATAATATTTTTGGAAACAAAAACTCTATTGTTTGCGAAAGAAAAATCGACCCCGTGCTTCTTTCTTTGAATAAAAAAGGATATTTAAACGGACATACGCCGTTTGTTGCTTATCTTTCTTTTTTAACCGCGCTCTCAGCAGTAATTTTTAACAAAAAATATATTGTTTTTAGTAATGAAAAAAGTAGTAATGAGGGCAATATTGAATATCTAGGCGAAGAAATAAACCACCAGTATAGCAAAACATTTGATTTTGAAAACAAATTTCGCGATTATTTAAAAAAATATCTGAGTTCTAATCTTGAATATTTCAGTTTATTGCGCCCGCTTTATGAATTACAGATTGCAAAAATATTTTCCGACCGCCGAGACTTTTTGCCTATTTTTTTAAGCTGTAATGAATCTCAAAAAACTTATTCTGGCACCAAAGAAAAAACCGGAACTTGGTGCGGTTCTTGCGCTAAATGTCTTTTTGTTTATTCTATTTTATATCCTTTTGTCTCCAGCGCTGATTTAAAAAATATCTTTGGAAAGGATTTATTTACCAAAAAAGAATTATTGCCCTTGCTTTTTGAATTAATTGAAGAAGATGAGATAAAGCCATGGGAATGCGTGGGTACACGCCAAGAAGCTAAAATCGCCCTATATTTAAGTTGGAAAAAAAATGTAATTAGAGATATGGAACAGCCCTATTTGTTAGAATTTTTTGCTGAAAATCTAATGCCCCAATGCAAAGACTGGGAAAAAGAAGCTGAAGCAATAATGAACAACTGGGATAAAAAAAATAATATTCCTGATAAATTTAAATATCAAAAACAATTAAAATTATAGATTAATAAAAAAAGAATTAGCGTCTTTTTCTTGCCATATTGCAATAAAGTTTTGCTAATTCTTGTTCGTTCAGTTCTCGGCTTTTCTCTCTTTTTTGTTTTTTTGTCAGACCATTGGTCTGACTTTTATATTCATGAGATCCATAGGATTGTTTTATGGATCGAGATACTTGACCTTTTTTTGAACCGTTTTTAATGGGCATATATTTTATATAAAATAAAATATTATAAATGTCAAATTTCTTTAAATAAACGCTTTTAAAAGGCATTTTCATTATGTTTAAAAAAATGTATAATACAATTAATGAAAAAAGTAGCTATTGTTATTGCCTTTAAAGATTTTCGTGACGAAGAATATTTTTTTTCAAAACAAGTGTTAGAATTAAATGGAATAAAAACCGAAACTTTTAGCAACGAAAAGGGTTTGGCTATAGGAAGATTTGGAGGAGAAGCAATTGCAAAAAGCTTGGATGACTTAAATATCAGCGATTACGAAGCGATTATTTTTGTTGGCGGAAACGGAGCAATTATTTTTTTAGATAACGAAAAGTCGTATCATTTGATCAAAAAAGCTCAAAATGAGAATAAAATTATTGCCGCAATTTGCATTGCTCCGATAATTTTAGCCAAAGCCGGAATATTAAAAAATAAAAAAGCTGTTGTTTGGTCATCTTCAATAGATAAGTCCGGAATTGAAATCATTAAAAAGAATCAAGGAATTTACGAAGAAAAGCCAGTAGTTGTTGATGGCAACATTATTACTAGCCAAAACCATGAAGCTGTTAAGCTTTTTGGACAAACAATTGTTGATTTTTTAAAAAAATAAACCAAATGAATCTAAAAAAATTAGAAAATAAAGAATTGCTTATTTTAGGAATCGGTCGAGAGGGCGCTGATTCTTTTGCTTTTTTTCGAAAAATATTTCCTAAAAAAACATTAGCCATTGCTGATCAAAAAACATTATCAACCCTTGACGATTCTTTAAAAAAAACATTAGAAAAAGATAAAAACATAAAATTAATCCTTGGTAAAAATTATCTTGCTTATTTAAAAAATTATGATGTTATTGTAAAATCTCCAGGCATAAAATACGAAAACATTAAAAAGTTTTTAAAAAAAGGCGCGCTCGTTACCAGTCAAACCCAATTATTTTTTGAAAATTGCCCGGCAAAAATTATCGGCATTACCGGCACCAAGGGAAAAAGCACCACCTCTTCTTTAATCTATCATATTTTAAAAACAAACAAGTTTCGAGCTTATCTTTTAGGAAATATCGAGGTTCCGTCCCTTTCTTTTCTTTTAAAAATAAAGAAAAAAGATCATATTGTTTATGAGCTTTCTTCTCATCAGCTTCAATTTTTAGAAAAAAGCCCTAATTTGGCAATATTTTTAAATATTTATCCCGAGCATTTGGACTATTATCAAAGCTTTAAACAATATTTTCAAGCAAAAGCAAATATTGCCAGATACCAGAAAAAAGCAGATTATTTTATTTTTAATCCAAAATTTTCTTTAATAAAAAATTTGGCTCAAAAATCGAAAGCAAAAAAAATATTGATTGATTCGAAAAAAATAAAAAAAATAATCAATCAAAATAAATTTTTGGAAAAAATTACTCATCCTGATAATTTAAGCGCTGTTTTTGAGACAGCAAAAATTTTAAAAATTTCATTAGAAAAAACAATTAAAGGCTTAAAAAGTTTTAAACCATTGGAACATCGATTAGAATTTGTGGGGCAATACCAAAAAATAAAATTTTATGACGATTCTATTGCCACAATCCCAGAAGCTACTATTTTTGCCCTGGATTCTTTGGGCGAATCAGTGGAAACATTAATTGCCGGGGGGTTTGATCGAGGAATTGAATTTACTAAAATATCAAAAAAAATTCCCAAAACAAAAATTAAGAATTTAATTCTTTTTCCCAGTTCTGGGCAAAAAATTTGGGCCGGAATTCCCATAGAACAAAAAAAGAAATTAAATCGTTTTTTTGTAAATGATATGGCCAGTGCAATTAAAATAGCTTTTGAGAAAACCAGTCCCAATAAAATCTGCCTTTTGTCTTGCGCTTCGCCCAGTTTTGGAATTTTTAAAAATTTTAAAGAAAGGGGAGATCAGTTTAAAAAATTTGTTAAACAATATGGTTCTTAAAAAAAGGAACAAGCCTAATATTACTCTTTTGGTTTCTATTTTTTTATTGATTTTAATAGGTATTTTGGCTTTAACTACTGCCTCTGCGCCCTTATCGATTCAAGCGGGAAATTCTCCAGCCCATTATCTTTTTAATCAGCTAATTCGCGGATTAATTCCTGGATTAATTTTAGGGTTTATTGCTTTTAAAATTCCTCTTAGTTTTTATAGAAAATATAGTTTGGTTTTTTTTATTTTTACTGTTATATTAATGTTTGCGGTTTTTGTTCCCGGGCTTTCTAAAACTGAAGGCGGAGCAACGCGCTGGCTAAATTTGGGATTTACCACTCTTCAGCCTTCAGAATTTTTAAAGCTTTCCACTATTTTATATCTTTCCGCAATTTTAAGTGCTGGTCGAACAGCAAAGAAAAAGATTGGTCCATTCCTTCTTGTTTTAGGAATAATTGGTTTTGCTCTTTTTTTACAATCAAATTTAAGCACTTTGGTTATTATTGGCTCTATTGCTTGCATTATTTTTTTCTGTGCCGAAACTCCTTTTTTATATAATCTATTTATTTGGCTTTTTGGATCTTCGATTGTCGGAACAATGATTTATTTCGAACCATATCGAATGAAAAGATTTATTACTTATCTTGATCCCAACAATGATCCCTTATCTACTGGTTATCACATAAATCAATCTTTAACTGCTATTGGGTCTGGGGGATTATTTGGATCTGGGTTAGGATTTAGCTCTCAAAAATCATTTTTACCCGAAGCAAGCTCAGACTCTATTTTTGCTATTTTTGCTGAAGAAACAGGATTTATTGGCTGCTTTCTTTTAATTGTTTGTTTTTTTGCTTTTACTATTACTTCTTTTGTTATTTCCAAAAAAAGCCTAGACAGTTTTAACAGGCTAGTTGCGGTTGGAATCGGGTTCTGGCTAACCATTCAAGCCCTGGTAAATATCAGCGCTATGACTGGTCTAATGCCTTTAAGTGGCACGCCCTTACCGTTTATTACTGGCGGCGGAACTCATTTGATAATAGAATTGATTGCTTGCGGAATCCTTTTAAAAATTTCTACAGAAGTTAAAGAATAATTAAAATTAATTGTTTAAATCATCTCTTGCTCGCAAGCTTTTAATTTTGTATAGTTAATTTATGAAAATATTATTTACCGGGGGCGGATCCGGAGGCCACATTTTTCCAATAATTGCTATTAGCCGAGAACTGAAAAGACGCTGTGCTCAAAAAATAGAATTATCATATATGGGTCCGGAAGACGAATTTTCTTCAAAATTATTTTTCAAAGAAAGCTTGAAAACTTATTTTATTCTTTCTGGAAAAGTCCGAAGATATTTTAATCTTAAATCTTTTTTTCAAAACATTGTTGATTTTTTTATTAAAATTCCTTTGGGAACAATCCAAGCATTTTTAATTCTTTTTTTTACTGCTCCGGATTTAATTTTTAGTAAAGGAGGATATGGATCGTTTCCTGCGGTTGTTGCTGGTTGGTGTTTAGGAATTCCAATCATAATGCACGAATCTGATGTTGCTCCAGGGCTGGCAAATAAAATTCTCAGTCGTTTTAGCCAAACTGTTTTTGTTTCTTTTCCTTTAAAAGAGACTGAATATTTTCCATTTCAAAAAATGATTTTTACCGGCAACCCTATTCGTTCTGATTTGTTAAAAATAAATAAAGAAATTGCTCAAAAAGAACTGAGTATCGTTTCAACCAAGCCAATTATTCTTATTTTAGGAGGTTCCCAGGGAAGCTTTCGAATCAATAGTTTGATTTTTCAAATCTTGCCCCAATTGATTAAAAAATTTGAAATAATCCATCAAACAGGATATGCTGATTTTGAAAGAGCGCAAGAGAATATAGCTACTTTTATTCCCAAAGAATTGCAGAACCATTGCCACTTATATCCTTTTTTAAATGAGCTTCAATTAAAAAGCGGGCTTTGTTTGGCAGAATGTGTAATCAGCAGGGCAGGGGCAGGCATTATTTTTGAAATCGCTGCTTTTAAAAAACCAAGCATTTTAATTCCTTTGCCTGAATCTGCCCAAAACCATCAAGTAAAAAATGCCTATGCTTATGCTAAATCAGGTGCTGGAATCGTAATCGAGGAAAGCAATTTAACTCCTAATTTTTTTCTGGAAACCGTGCTTAATTTATATACTTTTGGCAATTTTGAAATTATGAGCCGAGCCGCGGAAAAATTAAAACTTCAGGATGCTACTAATAATATTGTTGATTATTTAATAAATTATTTCGAAAAAAAATAATGATTGCAAAAAAAGAAAATCCAATAATTAGAACAAGATTCGCCCCGTCTCCAACGGGCCATGTTCATATTGGCAGTTTGCGAACCGCACTTTTTAATTATTTATTGGCTCGTCAAAAAAAAGGACAATTTATCTTAAGAATCGAAGACACTGATAAAGAAAGATCAAAAACAGAATGGGAATATGAATTGATTAAGATTTTTGAATGGCTTCAGCTTAACTGGGATGAGGGTCCGATTTTGCCCAAAGATTTAGACATTAATCCAGCTGATTATCAGCCTGATTATCTTGGCGCTTTTGCTCCATATCGCCAAAGCGAAAGAAAAAATATTTATCGAAAATATCTTCAAAAAATGATTGAGGAAGGCACGGCTTATTATTGTTTTTGCAACAAAGAAGATGTGGAAGCAGAAAAACAATATTTAATGTCTATTGGCGAAGCCCCTGTTTATCGAGGAAAATGCCGAAATTTAAAACCCGAACAAATAGCCGAATACTTAAAACAAGGAAAGCCTTCGGTTATTAGATTTAAATGCCCGGCTAATCGAAAAATATCTTTTAATGATTTAATTAAAGGCCCGATTGAATTTAATTCTGATATTTTAGGAGATTTTGTGATTGCTAAAGATTTGGATAATGCTTTATATAATTTTACCGTGGTTGTTGATGATTCGGAAATGCAAATCAGCCATGTTATTCGCGGTGACGAACACTTAAGTAATGCGCCCAAGCAAATTCTTTTGATTCAGGCTTTGGGTTTAAATCAGCCGGAATATGCGCACATTCCTTTGATTCTTAGTGCAAACAAAAAAAAATTAAGTAAACGTGATGGAAAGACTTCGGTGGTTGACTACAAAGAAGAAGGATATCTGCCCGATGCTTTGATAAATTTTATTGCTTTTTTGGGCTGGAATCCGGGAACAGAAAAAGAAATCTATTCCTTAGAAGAACTAATTACTGATTTTTCTTTAGAAAAAATTCAAAAAGCTGGAGCAATTTTTAATTTGGAAAAACTGGATTGGATTAATGGATTTTATATTCGACGCAAGCCTTTGGCTGATCTTACCCAAACGCTGGTTCCTTATTTGGAAAAAGCTGGATTAATCACAGAAAAAGCTCCCGAGTTTTACGAAATTATAGATACAGGAGAAGAAGTGTCTTTTGAATACCTTTGCAAGATTGTCGCGCTTTATCAAGAACGGCTTAAAAAGCTTTCCGAAATCATCGATCTTGTTGATTTATTTTTTAAACAAACTTTATCTTACGAAAAAAACCTTTTATTATGGAAACAAATGACTGACTCGGAATTAGCGCTTTCTTTAAATAAATGTTTAGAGATATTATCTTTGCTTGAAGAAAAAGATTTTAATAAAGAGAAATTGGAACAAGTTTTATTGCCCGAAGCAGAAAAAATGCCAAATCGCGGAAATTTATTGTGGCCATTAAGAGTAGCTTTAAGTGGAAAGAAAAATTCTGCTGGGCCAATGGAAATCGCTGAAGTTTTAGGAAAAGAAAAAACCCTTTTCCGAATAAAAAAAGCCCTGGAATTACTTACTTAAAATATGGCAATTAAAAAATTTTTTATTATTTTCTTTTTCTTTGCTTGTTTTTTGGGCTTGTTTTGCTTAAATGCTCAAGTTTCAAGCGAACCAATAGAGCTGGAAAATCAAACCCAAGCCGAGCCCGAAGACTCAGAAACACAAATCAATAATCCAGTTGATTGGGAAAAAACAAAAGAAACAATCGATAAAAACTTGCCCCAAGCAATTGTAAAATTCAAGGAATGGGTCGGGCCTTTTACGGAAAACATAATCCAAACAATCGAAGCCTGGATGACCGAAAATATGCCAGCAGCAAAAAAAGAATTTTTAGAAGACATCCAATCCTTGCCTAAAGAGCTTTGGAATTCTGCTGGAGGAATCTGGGCCTGGATAGCTAATTTTTTTAAAAAATAAGTTGCTCTAAATTGTTTAATAAGATATTATAAATTTATGATTTCCGAAGAAATTGTTAAAAAAATAGCCGCGCTTTCTTATTTAAAAATAGAAGAAAACGAATTAAAAAAATTCGAACAAGATTTTTCTTCGATTTTGGAATACGTAAATAAATTAAAAGAATTAGACACCCAAGCAATCGAAGAAACAGCGGGCATGGCTCATCATAGCAATATTTTTCGCGCCGATCAGCCCGAAGTTTTTGCTAATCAGGATTTATTGGATTTAATGCCTCGCCGAAAAGATAATTATTTAGAGGTTAAAAAGATATTAAACAATGATTGATTTAGAAAAATTAACTATTAGCCAAGCAAGGCAGGGCTTAAAAAATAAAGAATATTCAGCCGTAGAACTAACTACTGCTTATTTGGATAAAATAAAAAAAATTGACTCCAACATAAAATCATATCTTTGGATTACCGAAGACTTGGCCATAAAACAGGCAGCTTTAGCTGATGAAATGATTGCCAAAAACACAGACCTTCCTTTAACTGGAATTCCTTGCGCCATTAAAGACAATATTATGGTGAGAGGCGAAAAATGCACAGCTGGTTCAAAATTTTTGGAAAATTATATCGCCCCTTACGACGCTACTGTTATTGAAAAATTAAAACATCAAGGAGCGATTTTTTTGGGCAAAACAAATATGGATGAATTTGCTATGGGCTCGTCTTGCGAAAACTCGGCTTATTTCCCAACTAAAAATCCTCACGACCTAGAGCGCGTTCCCGGGGGAAGCTCGGGTGGTTCGGCAGCAGCTGTGGCTGCCAATTTATGTCTTTTTGCCCTAGGTTCAGATACGGGTGGATCAATCAGACAGCCAGCTTCTTTTTGTGGCGTTTCGGGCATTAAACCAACTTATGGCACTGTTTCCCGTTACGGAGTAATTGCTTTTGCTTCTTCGCTAGATCAAGTTGGCCCAATTGCAAAAAACTCGAAAGATTGCCAAACTGTTTTCGAAGCTATTAGAGGAAAAAGTAAAAACGACTCAACCACTATTGATTTTCCTGATTCAAAAAAAGACTGGGAAATAAAAGGATTAAAAATCGGAGTCCCTAAAGAATATTTTGGCCAAGGCCTTGATCCTGAAATTGAAAAATCAATAAAACAGGCGCTTGATTTTTATAAACAAAATGGAGCAGAAATAATCGAAATAAGCTTGCCATATACTGATTATGCCCTGGCTTGTTATTATATTATTGCTCCCTCGGAAGCCAGTGCTAACTTAGCAAAATTTGATGGAATTAGATTTAGTGAAATAAAAAAAATGGCCGAAACAGAGGATTTGCTTGATTTTTATCTTCAAAACCGATCACTTGGCTTTGGAAAAGAAGTAAAAAAAAGAATAATGCTTGGCACTTATACTTTATCGGCCGGATATTATGATGCTTATTATAAAAAAGCCCTTCAAGTAAGAACATTGATTAAAAATGATTTTGAGCAAGCTTTTAAAAAAGTAGATTTAATTATGGGTCCCACTTCTCCAGTCTTGCCTTTTAAAATTAATGAAAAAGCAGATGATCCTTTGGCAATGTATCTTTCCGATGTTTATACCGTGGCCGTGCCTTTAGCAGGATTACCAGGAATGTCTATTCCTTGCGGTTGGACAAAAAACCTTCCAATCGGGCTGCAACTAATTGCGCCGGCATTTAAGGAAAATTTAATTTTCGAAACCGCTGATTTTTTTGAAAAAAATTATGGACTTAGAACAAATTAACAATTTTTTATCATCTGCTGAATTAAATGGCGCCTTGCTTCCGTTTAAAGTGGTTTTTATTTTGATTACCATTGCTTTTATGATTTTGTCTACTTATTATTTAATCAAGCAGGTTTTTTTCCTGGCAGAAAAGAATCGTATTTTCAAAGATTTTATGCGACCTTCTTTTGACCAAAGCACTTATATTTTTAACCGCTGGCAACAAATCCTGAATTTTTTAGCAAAAAAAACAGACCTTGATTATAAAGCAGCAATTATGAATATGGAGGGAATGCTTTATGATATTTTTAAAGCCTTGAAATATCAGGGCGGTGATTTAAAAGAATTGTTGCCCGAAATCAGAGAAAAAAATAAATTTAAAAGCGCCGAAACAATTGAAGCCATTGTTTATTTATCTGGCAAATTAAAAAATGATCCCACCTATAGAATTGATCCGGAAATTACAGAAAAATTAGCGATTGACATTAAAGACATTTTAACCAAGTTAAAAATAATCAATTAAAAATTTTCTCTAAAAACAAAAGAGTTTTTTCAAAGCTCTTGCTTTTATTTGTTTTTTTGCTAAAATACATTTACTTATAGCGGTTTAGAGGAGTAGTACCTCGCCAGTCTCATAAGCTGGAGACCCTGGTGCAATTCCAGGAACCGCAACATATATTTTTGCCTGAGTAGCTCAGTGGCAGAGCACTCGTTTCATAAGCGAGAGTGCGTGAGTTCAATCCTCACCTCAGGCACTTAATTCGCTTGAAAATATTATTGGATCCGTAGCGAAATTGGTTATCGCGCCTCCCTGTCACGGAGGAGACTGCCGGTTCGAGCCCGGTCGGGTCCGCCAAACATTAATCTTGAATTAATCAAGATAAAAATATTATCTAACCCCAAACCCTATCCAGGGCTCGAACCAAGGAAGGGGTCGGGAAACCTGGGTTTCCCGTATCGGAAAGTATTGAAAACCGAGGGTTTTCAAAAGTTTTGACATTGTCAAAACGCGTGAGACGCCCGGTCGGGTCCGCCAAACATTAATTTTGAAATAATCAAGACAAAAAACATTGTCTAGCTACAAACCCTATCCAGGGCTCGAACCAAGGAAAGGGTCGGGAAACCTGGGCTTCCCGTATCGGAAAGTATTGAAAACCGAGGATTTTCAAAAGTTTTGACATTGTCAAAACGCGTGAGACGCCCGGTCGGGTCCGCCAAACATTAATCTTGAAATAATCAAGATAAAAAACATTGTTTAGCTACAAACCCTATCCAGGGCTCGAACCAAAAAAGGTTTATTTTTTAAATTATTGAGTCAAGATTTATTTATTTGCTTAATATTTATGATTAGCATATAATTTAGCAATATGTATTTATTTTTTGACACAGAAACTACTGGCCTGCCTTTACGCTGGAGCGCCCCTCTGGAAGATTTTGATAATTGGCCCAGAATGGTTCAAATTGCTTGGATTTATTTTGACGAAAAGGGAAAAGAAATAGCTGCAAAAGACTATATTATTAAGCCTAATAATTTTTCTATCCCAGTTGAAGCAGCCAAACTACACGGCATTACTACAAAAATCGCTCAAACTAAAGGCATTGATTTAGTTTTGGTTTTAAAAGAATTTAAAAAAATTATCAATGATTCCTGTTTTCTTGTAGGGCATAATCTTGGATTTGATGAAAAAATCGTAAGCACAGAATTTTTAAGGTGCGGTTTAGAAAATAATTTGAAAAATAAAAATAAAATCTGCACCATGCAGGCTTCAACTGAATTTTGCGGAATTGCTAATCAATACGGCTACAAATGGCCAAAACTTTCAGAATTGCATTATAAACTTTTTGAAACTGATTTTTGCGAAGCTCATAATGCTCGGGCAGACATCGAAGCCACGGCCAAATGTTTTTGGGAAATGAAAAAAAGGGGAATAATTCATTTTTCCTAAAAAATAATTTTTCTTGTAATTCTTTTCTAATTAAGATATAATTTTTTTAAAATATAAATTAATTTAATAAATAAAAAATATGATTAATATCAAAAAAGAAAGGACGTTTGTTATTATTAAACCAGACGGGGTGCAAAGATCTTTAATTGGCGACATAATTCATCGAGTTGAAAGAACTGGTCTAAAATTAGTGGCTATGAAAATGGCTTTTGCCACTGAAGATCAATGCTGGAAGCATTACAACAAAGACGATGCCTGGTATGAAGCCAAGGGGCAAATTACAATTAAAAATAGAGAAGCCTTGGGTTTAGCAATTGAAAAGCCGGCTATTGAATACGGTAAAGATATTATGAGGGGAAATGTAAGTTTTATGACAGCCGGGCCATTGGTGCAAATGGTTTGGGAAGGAAATAAAGCCGTGGGTATTGTTAAAAAAATCGTTGGCGGAACCGAACCATTAACTTCCGACGTTGGAACCATTAGGGGAGATTTAACTGTTGATTCTTATGAGCTTGCCAATATGGATGGCCGAGCCGTACGCAACCTAATTCATTGCTCTGATCAAACCGAAGAAGCAGAGCGAGAAATAAAAATATGGTTTACCGAAGAAGAACAATTAAAATATCGCCTGGTAAACGAAGAAATTCTTTATGATGTTAACTTGGATAATTTAAAAGATTAAATAAAAAAAGCGCCTATTCGGGCGTTTTTTTGTTGTTTTGAAAGTATTCTTTTAAAAATTGAGAAATCGGTGGAATAAGCGAAATAAAAATTATGGAAAAAATAATCAAGGTTAAATATTTTTCAGTTTCTGGAAAAATTTTTGGCAGAAAATAGCCCGCCAAAGTAACACCCAAAGACCAAATAAATCCTCCAAAAATATTAAAAACCAAGAATTTTTTATAATCCATTTTTCCAATTCCTGCTACAATTGGGGCAAAAGTTCTGATAATGGGAATAAACCTAGCCAAAACAATTGTCATGGCTCCATATTTTTCATAAAAATTTTGCGCTTTGATTAGATTTTTTTTATGAAACAAAAGAGAGTCTTGTTTCTTAAAAATCATTGGTCCGGTTTTATTTCCAAACGCATAGCCAACGCTATCTCCTAAGACAGCAAATAAAAAAATACCGCCAGCCATTAGCCAAACATTAAAAAAACCCTGAGAAGCCAAAAAGCCGGAGATAAAAAGCAAACTGTCTCCTGGTAAAAAAAATCCAATCAATAATCCAGTTTCGGAAAAAATAATAGCCCAAACCCCAAGATATCCAGTTAGTTTTATTAAAGAAGTAATCGATTCACTAGTAAAAAAATCAAGAATCATAATGTTTAGATTTTATCATATATAGCGCTGAATCGCAATTAAAAATTAACAAGAAAAGATTTGCTATTTATTATTTTTTAAGGTAAAATGGGTTATAATCTTAGGGATTATTTTTTGTATGAATTTTGAAGAATTAAAAGATATTATTAAAAATGATCTGGAAAAAATACAAGACTCAAGCCAATTGAGGGAGTTTTCCTCTGTTTATTTAGGCAAAAAGGGGAAAATCAGAAATCTTTTTTTGGAACTAAAAGATATTTCTTTGGAACAAAGAAAATCTTTAGGAAAAGAGATTAACGAATTTGCCGCCCTAATTCAAACCGAAGCCCAAAACCTGGAAAAAACCCTAAAAGAAAAAGAGCAAGAACGCAAACAAAAACTAAATAAATTAGATCTTGATTTCCCGGGTGAAAAAATCGAAACCGGTCATTTACATCCCTTAAGCACAATCAGAAGAGAAATTGAACAAATTTTTCAATTAATGGGTTTTGCTGTAGTTGAAGGTCCAGAAATAGAAGATGAGTGGCATAATTTTGATTCTTTGAATATTCCCGAGGGTCATCCTGCTCGCGATGCTTTATCTTTAGGGAAAACATTATACTTAGAGACCAATGAAATACTAAGAAGCCATACTTCCGCAGCGCAAACTAGATTTATGAAACAAATAAATCCTCCAATCAGAATTGTAATTCCCGGCCGAACTTATCGTTCTGACAAGGTAGATGCTTCCCATGAAGTTAATTTTTATCAAATCGAGGGATTAATGATTGATGAAAATGTTTCAGTAGCTAATCTTAAAGCAATTTTACAAAGATTTTTAAAAGAATTTTTCCGAGAAGATGTAAAAATCAGACTAAGACCAAGTTATTTTCCTTTTACCGAGCCAAGTTTTGAAATAGATATGAGTTGTGCTGTTTGCAATGGCCGAGGTTGTGGAGCGTGTAAAAAATCCGGCTGGGTAGAAATTCTTGGGGGCGGAATTGTTCATCCCAAAGTAATAGAAAACGGGGGATTAAATCCAAACAAATACAAGGGATTGGCTTTTGGAATGTCTATCGACCGTTTAACAATGATGAAATACAAAATTAATGATATTCGCTGGTTTCATAGTGGAAATCTTAAATTTTTAAAACAGTTTTAAAAAAAATGAACGTATCTTATAATTGGCTAAAAACTTTTTTTGCAAAACCATTGCCCCAGCCCCAGAAACTGGCCGATATTTTAACTTTGCATAGTTTTGAAAACGAATCTTTAATTAAAAAAGATAATGATTATATTCTTGGCCTTGATGTTTTGCCAGATCGCGCTGGTGATTGTTTAAGCCACTTAGGAATTGCTCAGGAGTGTTCCGCAATTTTAAATTTAAAATTATCAGAACCAAAAATTATAATCAAAGAAGAGAAAAAAATAAAAGCCAAAGATCTTCTTCAAGTAGAAATAAAAAATAAAAAAGACTGTCGTCGCTATACGGCCAGAGTTTTGCTTGATGTAAAAATAAAACCTTCGCCAAAGTGGATCCAAGAAAAATTAATTGCTTGTGGATTATCACCGATCAATAATGTTGTTGATGCCACAAACTATGTAATGCTTGAAATGGGCCAGCCCTTGCACGCTTTTGATTATGAAAATATTTCCCACAAAAAAATAATCGTTAGAAGAGCAACAGCAAAAGAAAAATTAGTTTCTTTGTCTGGATTAGAATATAAATTAAACGAGGAAATTCTTGTTATTGCCGATGCCAGCAAACCATTGGCTTTGGCTGGAATCAAGGGCGGGCAAAACGCAGAAATTAATCAAAACACTAAAACAATTGTTTTGGAATCTGCAAATTTTAATCCTAAATTAATCAGCCAAACAGCTCGAAAAATAAATTTAAGAACCGATGCTTCTATCCGTTTTGAGCAAAACCTTGATCCAAACCTTACACAAAAAGCAATTAATCGCGTTGCAATGCTAATCCAAGAATCCAGTCAAGCAAAAATTGCCCAAGGAATAATCGATATCTATCCAGAAAAAACATTACCTAAAAAAATAACGCTTGATTTTGAAAAATTAAATAATGTTTTAGGTCTTGAAATTCAGCCAAGCCAGGCAATCGCAATCTTAAAATCTTTAAATATCAAAATATTACAAAAAACCATTAAAAAGCTAATAGTCGAAATTCCTACTTTTCGCCAAGATATTTTAATTGCAGAAAACCTAATCGAAGAAATTGGCCGAATTAATGGCTATGAAAAAATAACCCCAAAACTTCCTTGCGACTTTCTTGCGCCTGTTAAAAGAAATAACGATCTTTTCTGGCAGAATCAGGCAAAAGATGTTTTAAAAGAGCTGGGCTATGTTGAAATTTATAACTATTCGTTTATTTCGGAAAAAGAAAAAGATATTTTTCAGGCTCAGGCTGGAAAAATAAAAAATCCAGTAAGCTCTGATTTTGAATATCTCCGCCCAAGCCTAGTTTTCCAATTATTGGCCAATGCCAAAGAAAATTTAAAAACATTTAAACAATTTAAAATATTTGAATTAAATAAAGTATTTTTAAAAGAAAAAAATAAAATCAAAGAAATCCGCAAAATAACCGGGCTGATTATTAACGCTGAAGAAAATCCACAAGTTATTTTTTCAAAAGTGCGCGGCGAAATAAATTATTTATTAAATAAGCTTGGCTGTGATAAGATTAATTATCTCAAAGATTCAAATGAAATTTTTTGGGATAAACAAAATACGCTTTCTTTGGTTTCTAAAAACAAAAATCTTGGATTTTTTGGCCAAATCTCTCCGGAATTTGCGGAAAATTTTGGAATAAAAGAAAAAATTTTTGTTTTTGATTTTGATTTTGAAAAATTACAATCCTGCTGTTCCGAAGAAAAAACTTTTGAACCAATTTCTTTTCATCCGCCCGCTCTTCGCGATATTTCCGGACTACTTAATGAAAATATCAGCTTAAAAGAAATTGTCGAATCGCTCTCGCAATCCATTAAAGAAATCGAAAAGCCAAGCTTAAAAATTAAAACCGAAATAGCTGATATTTACAAAAACAAATCATTAATCAATAAAAAAAGCGTTACCATTAATATCAAACTTCAACATTTAGAAAAAACTCTTTCTTCAGAAGAAATAAACAAAGTTGTTAATCATATAATTAAAAACCTTTCCCAAAAATTAGGCTGGGAAGAAAGAAAATAATTTAATCCCTAATAGAAAAAATATGGCAAAAGAAAAAAAACAATCGTATAGCGCAAAAGATATTTATGTTTTAGAAGGATTGGATCCAGTTCGAAAAAGGCCGGGGATGTATATCGGTTCCACGGGAACCCAAGGATTACATCACTTGATTTATGAAGTAGTCGACAATTCTTTAGACGAGGCTTTAGGTGGCTATTGCGATAAAATAGAATTATTTTTACTTCCCGATAATTATGTAAAAATTACAGATAATGGAAGAGGTATTCCGGTTGATACCCATGAAAAAACTAAGAAATCAGCCCTGGAAACAATTATGACCACCTTGCATGCTGGAGGAAAATTTGGAGGCGATGCTTATAAAATATCTGGTGGATTGCATGGTGTGGGCGTTTCTGTAGTTTGTGCTTTATCAATTGATATGCGTGCCGAAGTTTGCCGAGACGGGCACAAATATATGCAAGAATATAAACAAGGCAAGCCCAAAGCAGCAGTAAAAAAAATAGGCGATTGTCGACAAGCTGGAACAACTATTATCTTTAAACCAGATAAAGAAATTTTTAGCGAAATCGATTTTGATCCAAAAAAAATCTTAAGCCACCTTCGTCAACAAGCCTATCTAACCAAAGGGGTCAAGGTTGATTTTTATGACCAAAGAATAGAAGGCGCTCATTCAGAATATCATTTTTACTTTGAGGGCGGAATAAAATCATATTTAAAATATTTATCTCGAAACTGCGAGCCGATTCATCAAAATCCCTTTTATGCTATTGCCGAAAAAGACAATATTTTAATTGAATCTGCTTTTTTGTATACCGATGAATATGAAATCTGTGAAGAAAGCTTTACCAATAATATTTTTACCATTGAAGGCGGAACCCATTTAACCGGATTTCGATCTGCTCTAACCAGGCTAATCAATGAATATGCTCGAAAAAATAGTTTTCTTAAAGAATCTGAGCCTAATTTAACAGGAGATGATATTCGTGAAGGATTAACAGCTGTTGTTTCTGTAAAAATTAGAGAGCCACAATTTGAAGGACAAACTAAAACAAAATTAGGAAACCCCGAAGCCAGACCAGCAACCGAAGCAGTAGTGGCTGATGCTTTAGCTGATTATTTGGAAAAATTTCCGCAAGACATGAAAACCATAATCGAAAAAGCAGTTTTGTCTTATAAGGCTAGAAAAGCAGCCAAAGCAGCCAAAGAAACTGTGCTTCGTAAGGGCGTATTAGAAGGATTGTCTTTGCCTGGAAAATTAGCTGATTGCACTAGTCGAAATCCCGAAGAATCAGAAATATATATTGTGGAAGGAGAATCTGCCGGAGGCAGCAGTCGTCAGGCTCGTAATCGAAGATTTCAAGCAATCTTGCCCTTAAAAGGAAAAATATTAAACGTAGAAAGGGTTAGGTTGGATAAAATGCTATCTTCAGACGAAGTAAAAGCTTTGATTATTGCTCTGGGCACAGCTATTGCCGATGATTTTAATTTGGAAAAACTGCGCTATCAAAGAATTATTATTATGTGTGATGCGGATAGCGATGGAAATCATATTCGCACCCTGCTAATGACTTTGTTCTTCCGCCACTTTAAGCCATTGCTTGAAAAAGGATATATTTACTTGGCTCAACCGCCTCTTTATAAAATTACTGCTGGAAAAGAATTCCATTATGCTTATTCAGATGATGAAAAGGAAAAAATCTTAACTAGCTTAAAAGACAATCGAGGAAAAGCAAGTATTCAAAGATATAAAGGTTTGGGAGAAATGAATCCAGAACAGCTTTGGGAAACCACTATGGATCCAGCTAACCGAGTTTTGTTAAGAGTAACTATTGATGATGCAATTGAAGCGGATAAAACTTTTGATATGCTAATGGGAAAAGAGGTTTTACCCAGAAAAAGATTTATCCAGGCTTCAGCTAAGCATGTGAAAAATCTGGATATTTAAGCGTTTTTCAAAACGCATAAAAAATTGACTTTTTATCGTTATTTTGTTATTCTACAACCATGAAATCGCAAAACCCAATAATTAATTTTTTCAGAGAAGTGGGGATGGAAATTAAAAAAATAACTTGGCCCACCAGACAAGAAGCAGTCAAATATACTTTTACGGTTGTTGTGATTACCTTAATTGTGGCTTTGATTTTAGGGCTTTTTGATTTTGGCTTTCAACAGCTTTTGGAAAAATTTGTATTTAAAAAATAGTTAAAATATGTCAAAACAGCAAACTTCAACAGAAAAAAGATGGTATGTTCTGCATACTTATTCAGGATATGAAGACGCCGTGGCAAAAAACTTGAAACAAAGAGTTGAGTCTTTGGGCATGGAAGACAAAATTTTTAATGTTGTTGTGCCAAAAGAAAAAAAGATTAAAATCAGAAACGGGAAAAAAAGAACCATTGAAGAAAAAATATATCCCGGATATGTTTTAGTGGAAATGATTGTAACCGATGACTCTTGGTATGTGGTTAGAAACACGCCAAATGTTACGGGGTTTGTCGGTTCCGGTACTATTCCTTTGCCTGTTTCTCCAACTGAAATAGATTCTTTGAAAAAAAGAATGGTTGAAGAAGAGCCAAAATATAATGTTGACTTTATCGAAGGAGATTTAGTCACCATTACTGACGGCCCCTTTAAAGATTCCGAGGGCAAGGTCTTTGGAGTAGATGGAGAAAAAGGAAAAGTAAAAATAATGATTAATATGTTCGGCCGAGATACTCCGCTAGAACTTGATTCGCTTCAAATTAAAAAGATAGGATAAAAAAATTATGGCAAAAGAAATCAAAGCAATAATAAAACTTCATATTCAAGCTGGAAAAGCAAACCCAGCCCCTCCTGTTGGTCCGGCTTTGGCCTCACAACAGGTAAACATCGCAGAGTTCTGTAAAGCTTTCAATGATGCTACCAAAGACTTGGGTGATTTTAAAATACCCGTAGACATTACTGTTTACACTGATAAATCATACAAATTTAAACTTCACCAGCCTCCGGCTGCCCAGCTTATTAAAAAAGCTATTGGTTTGGAAAAAGGATCGGGCACTCCAAACAAGAAAAAAGTAGGAAAAATTACAACTGCTCAACTACAAGAAATCGCCAAACAAAAAATGACTGATTTAAACACTGATAATATGGAGGCGGCTTTAAAAATATTATCTGGCACAGCCAGATCATTGGGCATTGATGTTGTTGATTAATTTTTATAATAAATAAATTTTATTAACGTGGTATTATCTGATCGGGAAATAAAAAAACTCCTTGAAGAAAAAAGGATTCAAATTTCTCCTGAACCGATTTTAGAAGAACAGCTTGGTTCTGCCTCTTTGGATTTAAGGCTAGGAGACGAATTTATGATTTTTGAACACACCAAAAATCCTTATATCGACACTCGAAAACCAGAAACATTCAACAACATCACTCGCTTGGTAAAAGTATCAGAAAACGAGCCTTTTGTTTTTCATCCTGGTGAATTTGTTTTAGGCAGCACCTTAGAAGAGGTTTACTTACCCGATGATGTTGCCGCTCGAATTGACGGGCGATCCAGCCTGGGACGATTAGGTATTGTTATTCATTCTACAGCTGGGCATATTGATCCTGGTTTCCAGGGTAAAATTGTCTTAGAAATGGAAAATATTGGTATGATTCCAATTCTTTTATATCCTAAAACTAGAATCTGCCAATTAGTTTTCGAAGTTCTTTCTTCGCCCACCACCAATCCTTATAGTAAAAAGAAAAATGCCAAATATGTTGGCGCTAAAAGCCCCCAAGAGAGTAAATTAGAAACTAATTAAATTTTATTAAATGGCAACCATTGTTGGAAAATTTATCGTGTTAGATGGAATAGACGGTTGCGGAAAGGGAACTCAGACAAAGTTATTGTCTGATTTTTTGACTAAAAAAGGATATAATATTGTTAATAAAAAATATCCAGAATATGGCCAGCCCATTGGAGATTTAATTCATAATTTTCTTTATAAAAAATTTAATCCTAATTTAAGCGCTGAATTATTACTTTACTCGGCTGACCACTTAAAAGACAAGGAATATATACAAGATTGTTTAAAAAATGATAAAATAATCATAGCAGACCGCTATTTTACTTCTACCCTGGCTTATCAATTTCTTAAGGGCGTGCCCAAAGAAAAGATATTAAAAATCACCGAGCTAATGGAAGTGCCTTGTCCGGATTTATGTTTATTGATTAAAATTTCACCAGAAACATCTCTTCTTAGAAAATCAAAAGAAAAAGGTGGTAATCTGGATCGCCACGAAGAAAACTTGCAATTTCAAAAAGATTTAGCCGCAACTTTTGAAAAAATGGCCAAAGAAAAAACATATTGCGACTGGGAAATAATTGACGGCGAACAATCTATTGAAAATGTTTTTTTACAAATAACAGAAATTTTAAACAAACGATTTAATTATTAAATAAATTTAAAAAATATGGCTAAACCAATCAATCAATACCTTGATCATACTAATATTGATCTTAAAGCAAAAAAACAAGACATTATCAAAACCTGCAATGAGGCCAAAGAATATCAATTCCGGGGGGTTTGTATTCGTCCAGAATGGGTAAAAATCACGGCCCAGACTTTGAAAAATACTGGCATAAAAACCGTAGTTTTAATCGATGACCCAATCGGAGATTCTGATTCTAAAAAAAGGCTGGCCATTGCCCAAAAAGCAGTTAAAGACGGAGCTGATGATCTGGATGTTGTTGTTAATATTCCTGATGTTAAACACGAACGCTGGGCAAAAATTGAAAAAGACTTAAAACAAATTTGCAAATTAAAAGACACTAAGGTGATTATCGGAAGCGGTTATTTAACTGACGAAGAAATTGCTAAAGTTTCTGCGATCGTTAAAAAAGCCAAAGCTATTTGCGTAAAAACAGCTACAGAAAAAGATCCCTTAGAAAACAGGGAATTAAAAGAAAAAGCCGAGCACTTAAAAATTATGCGCAAAAATTCACCAGGATTATTAATTAAGGCTTCGGGCAAAGTTAAAACTTTGTCTGATGTAAAAATGATGATAAGGGCTGGGGCTGATATTATCGGAAGCTCTAGTGGCGTAAAAATAATGAAAGATTTAAAAAAATAAAATGTATAAGCCTACCATTGGATTAGAAATTCATTTCGAATCAAACACAAAATCAAAAATGTTTTGTTCCTGTCCGAACGAAGCCAGCACTTCTTTGGACGAAAAACCAAACACCAATGTTTGTCCAATTTGTTTGGGCCACCCCGGAACATTACCAACAATAAACGAAGAAGCAATCAATAAAATAATTATGACTGGCTTGGCTTTGAATTGCGAAATTGCCTCCAAATCAAAGTTTGACCGAAAAAATTATTTCTATCCTGATTTACCTAAAGGCTATCAGATTTCCCAATTTGATTTGCCTTTGTGCACTAAAGGTTTTTTAGAAATAAGCCTAGACAATGGGCAAAAAAAGAAAATTGGAATTACCAGAATTCATATGGAAGAAGACACGGGCAAGCTTTTGCATACTGCTGACAATACCAGTTTGGTTGATTATAATCGTTCTGGCGTACCTTTAATGGAATTAGTCACCGAACCAGACATAAACAGTGCCGAAGAAGCCAAAAAATTCTGCCAAGAACTACAAATGATTTTAAAATATTTAAATGTGAGCAATGCGGATATGGAAAAAGGTCAAATGAGATGCGAAGTAAATATTTCTTTGAACAAAGAAGGGGATAATGAATTGGGAACAAAAGTAGAAATCAAAAATCTTAATTCTTTTAAATCTGTAGAAAAATCAATTGAATATGAAATAAAAAGACAATCTAAATTATTGGAAAGTGGAGAAAAAATCATTCAAGAAACTCGCGGATGGCACGATGACAAACAAATTACTTTCAGCCAGCGAAATAAAGAAAGTGCGCACGAATATCGCTATTTTCCAGAACCAGACTTGCCCTTGATGGAAATTTCCCCAGAACAAATAAATAAAATAAAAAAACTTATGCCGGAAACACCTGCCCAAAAAAGACAAAGGCTTCAAAAAGAATACGGCTTAGAACCAAAAGAAATAGAATTTTTTATTAAAGAAAAGGCTTTTGGTAATTATTTTGAAAAAACTATTTCCGAGCTTGTTTGCTGGAAAAATGATTGTGAGCGCACCGAGGTTACAGAAAATACTTTTGCTGATTTAGCTAAGCTTTGCACTAATTATATGATTACCGATTTTCAGGCCTTATTAAAAAACGAAGAAAATCCATTAACCGAATATAAAACAGATTATCTAGAAAGCAAAATTACTCCAGAAAATTTTGCCGAGTTAATGTGCTTGATTTCTACGAAAACTATTTCCAGTAAAATTGCCAAAATTGTTCTCGAAGAAATGTTTAAAACCAAAGGCGATCCTTCGCAGATAATTGAAAACAAGGGCTTGTCCCAAATTAGTGATGATAGTGAAATCGAGAAAATAATTGACGAAGTTTTAGCAAAAAACCAAAAAGCAATCGAAGATTATAAAAAAGGCAAAGAAAATAGTTTTGCATTTTTAATCGGGCAAATTATGGCTATTTCTCGAGGCAAGGCCAACCCCCAAAAAACCGCGGAAATATTAAAATCAAAAATTGACGCCCTTTAATATTTTAAAAATTTTTCTTAATTTTAAAACAGGCTAATCCCTGTTTTATTTTTTTAAAAAATCTTTAATATTTTTTTCCGCCTCCAATGAATTCGCAATCCATTTTATTTTTTTTTGCTGTTTAAACCAAGTTAATTGGCGCTTGGCATAAGAAATTGTATTTTTAATAATATTTTGTTGCGCCTGTAATAAGGAAATCTTACCTTGAAAATATTGTTCCCATTCCTGGTAACCAATAGTTTGTAATGGTGCTAATTTAAAACCATATTTTTTATATAACCACTGAGCTTCTTTTTCTAGACCCTGATTAATCATATTTTTCACTCGTTTTGATATTTGAATTTCCAGTTTGTCTATGTTTACTTGTAGCCCGATTTCTAAAATATCATAAAGGGGTTCTTTTAATTTTCGATTTTCCCAAAACGGCTGACCGGTAATTTGGCACACTTCAATTGCCCGCACCAATCTTCTTTTATTGTTTTTATCTATTTTCAAGCTTCCTTGTGGATCAAGATTTTTATAAATTTCAAACAATTCAGAAATTTCTTTTTTTTCTAATTTAGCTCTTAATTTCTTATCAGGCTCTATTCTGGGAAAATCAAGATTTTGAGTTATTGCTTTTAAATATAAGCCTGTTCCGCCTACTAAAAATGGTACTTTTCCTTTTTCAATTATTTCATTTATGGCTTGCTCGGCTTTTTCTTTAAACAAGGCTGCATTAAATTCTTGGTTTAAATCAAGAACATCAATCAAATAATGCCTGATTTTACTGGAAAAAAAATCTTTTGACCCTTTATCCTTAGTCGGCTTAGCTGTGCCAATATCCATTTTTTTATAAACCAAGCGAGAATCACCCGAAATAATTTCACCATTAAATTTCTTTGCCATTTTAATGGCTAATTTTGTTTTTCCGCTAGCCGTTGGCCCGGCAATAACAATAATTTTTGGTTTTACCAATTCGCCCTCTAAAGACCAGGCCGAAACTTTAATTATTTTTACCTGAACGAATTGCCCGATTAAATCAGGAAGAATTGCTTTAAATCTAATGGGTTTATTTTGCCTGGTTCGGCCAAAATAGTATCCATTTTCATAACTAAAAACAAGAGCTGGAATTGTTTTATTTAAAAATATTTTATTTTTTTCTAAAGCTGTTCTTTGCAGAATTTGATTTAAAATTTTATCTCTTTTTCTTTTTTCATCTTTTAAAACATTATCCTCCATTTTCTCATAACAAAATGATTTTGGTCGAGGTGAATATTGTGAAATAAAAGCCAGATCAAATTTTATTTTTTTCATTGTTTTGGCTGTGTTTTCGAATTGCAATTTTGTTTCTCCAGGAAAGCCCACGATTAAATCGGTAGAAATACATATTATCTTATCCGAATCCAAACGTTTTTGAGAAAAAGCCTGCCTTATTTTTTTTACCAAATTTTCATATTTTTTCACTGTATAAGGCCGATTCATTTTTCGCAAAATCACATCATCTCCTGATTGCAGGGGCAAATTAAGATAAGGTGTAATTTTTTTTGATTCAGCCAAAACCTTGATCAGTTTTTCAGAAAAATCTTTTGGGTGAGGACTGGTAAACCTTAGCCAAAAATCTGATTTTATTTTTTCAATTTCTTCGATTAAATCGGCAAAATCTTTTTTTTCTTTTCCAGACGACAAATAACTATTTACATTTTCTCCTAAAAGCCAAATTTCTTTATATCCATTGGCTGCTAATTTTTTGATTTCTTGTAAAATATTTCTATAATTTCTAGAAACAAGCCGTCCGCGGGTATAGGGAACTGCACAATAGGTGCAAAAATTGTCACACCCGTTACTAATCGGAACAAGGGCCTGAATTTTGTTTCCATAAATCGGATTAATTTCTAAATAATTTTTTAACTTGCTTGTAATCTTTTTTCGGCTAATTATTTGTGGCCAAAAAGATAATTCGTTTTTATCTAAAACAAAATCAAAAATTCTTTCTAGTTTTGCTTTATCTGGCTCTAAAATACAGCCCGTTAAAATCGTTTTAAGGCCCTTATTTCGCTTTTTTAAGCGCTGAAGCTGATTAGCTTGACCATAAACTCGATCCACGGCTGTCTGCCTTACTGAGCACATATTAAACACAATCAAATCAGCCTGATCCATAATTTCTGTTTTTGTATATCCGATTTTTTCCAAAACCCGGGCAATTCTTTCTGAATCGGAAATATTCATTTGACATCCAAAAGTATTAATCCAATATTTTTTCATATATTGCTATCCTACAAGAAAAAAACAGCTCTTTCAAGCTGTTTTTATTTTTATTTTAAGTATTCTTGGCCGCATTCTTTGCGAAAAAATTTCCATTCTTCGCATTCTTGATTATTTGGAAAAATACAAACTCCGAATTGACTTCCATCTTCGCTTGTCCTAATTTCTAACTTATATCCTTGATCTTCGCAAAATACCGAAGCTGGATTGGGCAGGCCGATTATTTGAGGATTGGTTTGATTTTTTGGCTCAAGCTGTTCAGCGATAAAATCCGAAGCAATTTGATTAATCGCTTCTTTAGTTTGCTCAGAAAATTCTAAAGAATTAAATTTTTCTATTGTTTGATTAAAATCAATATTTTTTTGTTTTAAAATATCTTCGGCAAATGATTTTATTTTTTCTTTATCCAGCTCAGGAATAGATTCAAAATTTTTAATCGACTCAGGGTTCTGGCTGATAATTTGATTAGCTAAATCTTCTAATGCTATTTGCTTGTATTCTGGCTTGGCTTTTATTTCTTCAAGAGATTGGCTTAATTTTAATTTTTGGGCTTCACTTAATAAATATGACTGGCTCACTTGCTTGGTTATGTTTTCTTGGATTTTTACCACTTGTTTTTTAAGATCATCGGAAACTGCTTTGTCCATTTGATTTACCAAATCCAGTTTTTCTATTTTTTCAGACAAAGAAGGAAAATTTTTATTTAAATTAGTTTCAATAATTTTCTGTATTTTTTCCGAAGCAGCTAATTCAAAAAATGAATCTGTAAAATTCTTCAAGCCTGTTTTTTGAGCTTTTTCTAAAATGCTCGGATCAGCTGATTTTATTTCCCCCAAAATCTGCTGGTGATTAAAGCTTTGCTCAATAATATCATTTAGTAATTTTTCATTATTGGGATTATCTTTTTTTAAAATTTCGATGGCTTGTTTTAATTTTTCTGTTTCTTTTTCATATCCTTGAAGCGCCTTATTTAATGATTTTTCACTATTTGTCTGGAGCTGATTTAATTTTTGAATTTCCACTATTTTCTGATTGGCAAAATCAAGACGCAACTCTGCTTTTTTTTCAGGATTAAAAACAAAAAAAGACTGAATATTTCGGCCAATATCTTTCAAAAAATACAAGGGGCTGTTTGGCAAAAGAACAGGATTGGCAATATCACTTAAATTATTTTCTTCAGCTAAAATATTATTCCCAATGCCAAAAAAACAAAAAAATACTAGAAATCCTAAAATAAATATTTGCTTGAATTGATTTGTCATATTTTATAATAAAATAGCCGGAAAACGGCTATTTCAAAGTTATTTATCTTCGGCTGTTAATTTTAAAATCAAATCTTCTATTTTCATTTCCCCAAGATCAATTTTTCCTCTTTGTCTCACGCTAACACTTTGATTTTCAATTTCTTTTTCGCCAACCACCAGTAAATAAGGAATTTTTTCCATTTCTCCGGATCTTATTTTTTTCCCAATTGTCTCGTTGTTATCATCTATTTTCACTCTGAATTGTGCTAATTTTTTGGCAATTTGACAGGCGTAATCACGATGAGCTTCTCCGACTGGCAATATTTTTATTTGAACAGGGGATAGCCAAAAAGGAAAAGCGCCAGCATAATGTTCAATTAATAAGCCGATAAATCTTTCAAATGATCCAAACAAGGCCCGATGAAGCATAAACGGTTGTTCTTTTTCACCTTTCTCATTGGTAAATTCCATTTTAAATCTTTCTGGCAAATTAAAATCAAATTGCAAGGTTGAGCATTGCCATTCTCGGCCCAAAACATCTTTAATTTTAAAATCAAGTTTTGGTCCATAAAAAGCTGCTTCGCCTTGTTCTTCTTTAAAATTTAATCCTTTTTCTAGGGCTACTTTTCTTAAAACTGATTCGGTAAATTCCCAGCCCTGATCATTGCCTGCGTAATCGCTTTTTTTATTCGGGTCACGTAAAGATAAATAAACATTAACCGAGCTTTCTTCAAAGCCAAAAGATTTATAAATAAATAAAATAAAATCAATTACTTTTTTTAATTCTTCTTCGGTTTGATCTTTTCGGCAAAAAATATGAGCATCATCTTGGGTAAATCCACGTACCCTGGTTAATCCCGACAACTCTCCTTTTTTTTCAAAACGATAGACTGTGCCAGTTTCAGCCCAACGCAAAGGAAGATCGCGATAGGAACGAGGGGTGCTGTTATAAATTGCCACATGAAATGGGCAATTCATTGGCTTTAATAAAAATTGTTCTGATTCTTTTATTTTATCTTTATTTTTTGATTCTTCTAAAGATTGCCCAACTTCTAAGGGGGGATACATGCTAGAAGAATAATAACCCCAATGGCCGGAATGTTCCCACAAACAGCGATTTCCAATATGCGGAGTGCGCACTAAATCATAACCATTTTCTAAATGTTTTTTATACCAAAAATCTTCAATTAATCTCCAAAGGATTGCGCCTTTGGGATGCCACATCACTAACCCGATTCCAACCTCTTCTTCGGTATGAAATAAATCTAATTCTTTTCCCAATTTGCGATGGTCTCTTTTTTCTGCTTCTACCATCATTGTTTCATAATTTTCCAAATCTGCTTTGGTTTCAAAAGCTAGGCCATAAATCCTGGTAAGCATTTTATTTTTTTCATCTCCACGCCAATAAGCTCCAGCTAATTTCTGCAATTTAAAAGCTTCAGCATTTATTTCTTTTGTTGTTTCAATATGAGGGCCTTTGCATAAATCAACAAACCCAGCCGAAGAATAAATCGAAACCATATCTTCGGGAATTTCTTTAATTAGTTCTAATTTATAAGGCTGGTCTTTAAAAATTTCTTCAGCTTGTTTCTTGGTAATTTCTTTCTTTTCAAAAACAATTCCTTGGCCAATCATTTGTTTCATCTTTTTTTCAATTACTTTCAAATCTTCTTCTTTGATTGTGGCCTCAAAATCATAATAAAACCCGTTTTGAATAGCTGGCCCGATTCCAAATTTTGTATTTGGATACAATTCTTTAACACCTGCAGCAAGAATGTGCGCTAAAGAATGTCTTATTTTTTCTAATTTTTCTTCCATAAATTTTAGTTTATGCTTCTAATATTTCCTCAATTGAATTAGCAATTATTTTTGGCTGATTATCGCGGTAATCAGCTTTGCCTACCACTGATATTATTTTATTTTCTTCAATAATTATTCCATTTTCTAAAAGAGAAGGAAAGATAACTACCTCGATTCTGTCCGTTAAGTCTTGAAGTTTAACAAACATCATTGGCTGTCCCTTTTTCGTAATTATTTTTTTAATGTTTGAAACAATTCCTCCAACCGTCACGGTTTCGCCGGAAATAATATATTTATTATAAGGATTGGAATAATCGCGAACCATATTCAAATCCATATTTACTTTTTTAATCGGCGTAGTTTGCTGGTTCAACATTTCGCGATATCTTTCCAAGGGATGACCGGTAATAAATAAACCCAAAAGCTCTTTTTCCCACATCAATTTTTCGTTTTCATCTACAGGAATGGCTTTGTCTAAAGAAATTGAACCATTAAAATTAACTGACTGGCAATTATCAAATAAGCCTCTTTGCCCGCTTTCTTTTATTTTTTGATTTTTTCGCGACCAATCCAATAGTTTCTCTAAATTCGTAAGCATTTGATTTCTTTCAATCAAAGTATCAAAACATCCTGCCTTGACCATGCTTTCCATTGATTTCTTGTTTAAAACTTTTCCATCTACTCGGCCAACAAAATCATGGATATCTTTAAAGCTACCATTTTTTTTCCGCTCGTCAATGATTAATTCCACAATATTGTAACCAACATTTTTAATGGCCGAAAGTCCAAACCTAATTTGGCTCTTGTTTGGCACCACGCTAAAATTACTAAATGATTCATTAATATCAGGGGCCAAAACTTCGATTTCCATTTTTTTACATTCTTCGATTAACTCCGCAATCCTTTCTACATCTGAACCCTCAGAAGTTAAAAGCGCGGCCATATATTCCACAGGAAAATTAGCTTTTAGATAAGCAGTCTGGTAGGCAATCACAGCATAGCAAGCAGCATGACTTTTATTAAAAGAATACATCGCAAAAGGCTCAATCCATTGCCAAATCTCTTGTCCAATTTTTTCACTAATGCCATTGCTTTTCACTCCATCAATAAATTTGTCTTTTTGCTCCAGCAAAAGCTTTTCAATTTTCTTACCAATAGCTTTTCTTAGAATATCAGCTTCAGACAAGGTAAAGCCCGCAATCTCTTGGGCAATTCTCATAATTTGTTCTTGATACAATGGAATGCCATAACTTGCTTCTAAAATTGGCTTTAGCTTGGGATGAAGATACCGCACTTCTTTGGTTTTATTTTTCCCGGCAATATAATTGGGAATATGTTGCATTGGCCCGGGGCGATAAAGCGCCACCATAGCAATAATATCTTCCAGCTCGGTTGGTTTCAATTGTTTCAAATAACGCCTCATTCCATCACTTTCCAATTGAAAGATTCCCTTACATTCTCCTTTTTGTAAAAGATTAAAAGTTTTTTCATCATCCAAGGGAATAGTATCAATATCCAGATTAATTCCCCGAATCACATAAATTCGTTTTAAGGTTTCTTCGATTGTAGTTAAGTTTTTTAATCCCAAAAAATCCATTTTCAATAATCCTAAACTTTCAATGCCATGCATTTCATATTGAGTAACGATAGCATTCGCATCTTGGCTAGGATGCTGAATGGGCACTAATTCATCTAAAGGATTGGCAGAAATCACCACTCCGCAAGCATGCGTAGAGGCATGCCGAGCACAGCCTTCGATCTTCAAAGCCAAATCAATTAGTCTTTGTGCTCGTTCATCAGAATTATATAAATCCGAAAACTCATCCACTGTTTCTAGTGTTTCTTTTAAATTAAAACCCAGGGGGATAATCTTGGCGATTCGATCACAAAAACTGTATTCATATCCCAAAGCTCGGCCCACATCTCTAACCGCTGCTTTGGCCGCCATTGTTCCAAAGGTAATAATCTGGGCCACTTTGTTTCGCCCATATTTTTGAGCCACATATTCAATTACTTCGTCTCGGCGTTTATCTGTAAAATCAAGATCAATATCCGGAGGTGAAATTCTGTCTGGATTTAAAAATCTTTGGAAATAAAGATTGTATTTCAAAGGATCGACGTTGGTGATATTCAAAAGATAAGCCACAATCGATCCTCCGGCCGAGCCTCGACCAGGACCAACTACAATCCTGTTTGTTTTTGCCCAATTCACATAATCCTGCACAATCAAAAAATAATCAACAAACCCGGCTTTTTCAATCACGCCAAGCTCGTATTCCATGCGCTCAATAATTGATTTTAATTTTTCGTCTTTTATCTTTTGCGAATCTATGTCTTTGCTATTTTTAGCCTGTGAAACCAAATCATTTAATTCTGAAGAATCAAGATTATATTTCTTTTTAATTCCCAAATAACAAAGCTCGCGCAAATAATGAAAATGATTTTTATTTTCCGGGGTTTCAAAATAGGGAAGTTTTGTTTCTCCCAGTTTTAATTCCAAATTACACCTCTCGGCAATTTTTTGAGTATTTTCTATTGCTTCTGGAACCTGTTTAAAACTTTCGCTCATCTCCTCTGAAGATTTAATAGAAAAATCTTCACCAATCATACTTAAACGCTCTTTGTCTGCAATATCAGCTCCAGTATTAATAAGCATTAAAATATCTTGCGCTTCAGCATCGTCTTTATCAATATAATGGCAATCATTGGTTGCCACCAAAGGGATTCCGGTTTTTTTTGATAAATCTATTATTAATTGATTTGCTTTTTCCTGATCAGGCAAGTTTGGATGAGGTTGAATTTCTAAGTAGTAATTTTCTTTGCCAAATAATTCTTGATATTGTTTGGCTATTTCCTCGGCTTCTTGTATTTTTCCAGCCAAAAGCATGGCTGGAATCCGGCCCTGCAAACATCCAGACAAACAAATCAATCCTTGGAAATGATTTTTTAATAATTCAAAATCAATCCTTGGTTTATAATAAAAGCCTCTTAAATGGGCCTCGGTTACTAATTTTACTAGATTATTGTATCCCTCTTGGTTTTTTGCTAACAAAATCAAATGATATCTTCTGCCTCCGGTTTGCGGAGTTTTGTCATCCATGCTGGCCACGGCTTCATAAAATTCACATCCGATTATTGGTTTAATGCCTTTGGCTTTAGCTTTTTGATAAAATTCAATAGCCCCATACATTACGCCATGGTCAGTTAAAGCAACCGAATCCATGCCCAGATCTTTTACCTTGGTTAAAATATCATCGATTTTAGACAACCCGTCCAAAAGAGAATAGTGCGAGTGCAAGTGTAGGTGAATAAATTTTTTCATCTTTGCTTAAGAAACTTTTTTGCCAATTACTTCCATTGTGCCTTCTTCTAGTTTTTTATATTTCGTGCCAGCCAAAATCAAATCTTGACCCACACTGATCCCATCTAAATCCAACAACCCTTCGATTTCTGCATCTTCTACAACAACACTGCCCATTGTTTTAGCATTTTCTAAAATAAGATCTCCACTAATGGTCATACCATCATATTGAGCTTTGGTGTTTTGAATTCTGGCTTTGTCTAAAATAATGCTTCCGCCAATTTCGGTTTTTGCTAAGCTTAAAAAACCTTTGGTTTTCAATTTTTTCGCCAAAACATTTTTACCTATTTCCGCGCCTACCAAATTAATAGCGCCCTCGGACTGTAAAGATTCCAAATTAATATCTCCGTTTACTTTGATTCTTGCCAAATAAATAGACCCGTCAACTTTTGTGTTTTTTAAAACCAAATCTCCGTCAATAGTTATTTCTCCTAAAAAAAACTGGCCCTTAATTTCGCTATTTTCAAAAGTAATTCCATGCTTAATCTTATCTTTTAAAATAAAAAAAGATTTTATAATCACATTACTAAAATCAGCCATTCTGTTTTGGGATTCTGCTTCTTTAATTTCTTGATCAATTTCTTCTTGACTGATTAATTTTTTGTTAACAACTTCGTCTAATTTCATAGTTTGATTTCGTAGTTAAAATAGATATGCTAATATATTTATATACTATCCCAAATCTTATGACTATTCAAGCGGAAAAAAATCTCTGGCGCCAAGGATATAAAATAATTGCTGGAATCGATGAGGCTGGCCGAGGACCTTTGGCTGGCCCAGTAGTTGCTGGCGCTGTAGCCATAATAGACAAAAAAGTAAATAAAAATATTTTTGTCTTGATCAAAGACTCAAAAAAACTGTCAGAAAACCAAAGAGAAAAAGCCTATCAAGCTATTTTAGAACAATCTTGGTTAGCTTTTGGGATTGGTAAAGTTTCGGAAAAAATAATTGACAAAATAAATATTTTTGAAGCCACTAAATTAGCAATGATTAGGGCCGTGGCTGATTTAGAAAAAAAAATAAAAACCCAATCTGATTATTTAATTTTGGATGGAAATCAAAAAATTAATTTACCAACCAAACAACAAACTATTGTCAAAGCTGATGCCAAAATATTTTCCTGTTCTGCTGCTAGTATTATTGCCAAAGTTACTCGGGATAGATTAATGCGCAAATTAGATAAAAAATACCCAGCCTATGGGTTTGCCAAACACAAGGGTTATGGCACCAAAAATCATGTTCAGGCAATTAAAAGAAATGGGCCGTGTCCTATTCATCGATTTTCTTTTGCTCCTATAAAAAACGCTTAAAATCAAAATTTGCCAAATTGGGGACAAATCTATTGACATCTTTTTATTATTATATTATAGTATAAGAGCCAAGATAAATGGGGGATACTGTTGAGAATTATTACCGGGCACACAGAATCCTTTAACCTTTATTTTGACAAATCAAAAATTAACCTGAGCAGGCAATAATGCCTGCTCTTGTTTTGTTTTTAACCCGCTAAATATATTGACAATTAAAGTTATATATGATTTAATTGTTATTGAAGCACAAGAGTTTTTCTCCTCTTGTCTGTCTTCACAGTTCCTCCTGCCGAACTTTAAAAAAAGCTTTTGTTCGGATGTCCTACCATATGGCAATCCAAGTTTTTAAAAAATTTAAAATATTTGGTAATTGCCATTTTTTTATACTTAAATACTAGACAAACAAAATAAAAAATGTATAATAAGGGCATTAGTATTCTAAACAAACATTTAGAATCATAAATCAAGAATAAATTAAGCCCAAAGCCTAATTCTTTATTTTTGCTTCTAAATTTTTAATTTAATAATAAAAATATGTCAGCTGTCCCAAAACAAAGGCATAATCAATCACGAAGAGATAAAAGAAGAGGAAATATTTATATTTCCGCTCCAGTATTGACCAAATGCCCAAAATGCTCAAAACCGGTTTTGCCTCATACTGTTTGTGGCTATTGTGGATTTTATAAAGGCAAAGAATACATCAATGTCTTAGCTAAATTAGAAAAAAAAGAACAAAAGAAAAGAGCCAAAGAAATAGAATCTGCTGAAGCAGAAACAAAAAAAGAAGAAACTGCAAAAAAATAAAAATAATCAAGTATGGCTTCCAGGCACCTCTCAAGATCAATAGCTATGCAAAGCTTATACGAATGGGATTTTAACAACGCAATCGATCCGAACGCGCTTGTTTCTATTACTACCAGAAACGTAGAAGAATTCGGGGGTGGATTAGAAAGCACTGCTTTTATCTGGGATTTGGTTAATGGGGTAAAAGACAATCAAAGCGTAATTGATAAAATTATTGAAAAAACAGCGCCAGAATGGCCATTGGCCCAAATTAATATTCTTGATCGAAATATCCTTCGTTTAGGAATTTTTGAATTACTCTATAGCAACAAAGAACAGGTTCCTCCAAAAGTAGCCATTAATGAATCAATTGAATTGGCAAAAAATTTTGGAGGCGAAAGTTCGCGCCGCTTTATCAACGGAGTTTTGGGCACTGTTTACCGTGGAATCGAAGAACAAGAAAAAACAGAAATATCTCTTCCGCCAACTGCAGAAGAAAATAAAAAAAATAAAAATTAAAACGCATTTTGGTTTAAAAAATTTTTTGAACCATGATTCGTTTTCATTTTTAAAAAATATGCAAGATTTTTCAAAACTGGAAAGCGAATTAAAAATTACTTTCAAATCAAAATCTCTTTTAACTCAGGCGTTTTGCCATCGATCTTATATCAATGAAAATCCTAATTTCGGTCTTTCCCACAATGAACGGTTGGAATTTTTAGGCGATGCTGTTTTAGAATTAATTACCACAGAAAATCTCTACCACCGCTACCCAGACAAGCCAGAAGGTGAATTAACCGGCTGGAGAGCTTCGTTGGTGAATTCCAATATTCTTTCTGATTTAGCCAAAGAACTTAATTTTGAAGATTATCTTTTGCTGTCCCAAGGGGAGCAAAAAGAAAAAAGCCGAGCTAGAAAATTTATTTTAGCCGACACTTTCGAAGCTTTTATTGGAGCGCTTTATCTTGATCAGGGTTATAAAATTTGCAAACAATTTATCGAAAAACAATTGATTAGCAATAAACTTCCAGAAATTATTGAGAAAAAACTATACAAAGACCCAAAATCATTATTCCAAGAAAAATCCCAAGAAATAACAGGCATCACTCCAACTTATAAAGTGATTCAAGAGTCCGGGCCAGACCATCAAAAAGACTTTGTTGTTGGTGTATTCTTAGAACAAGAATTGATTGCCGATGGCCAGGGCTTGTCAAAGCATGAAGCAGAATTAAATGCCGCAGAAAAAGCCTTACTGATTAAAAATTGGGAATAATTTTATTTCTAATAATTAAAACATTAAAATTAATATTGTCAATATTGAAATAAGTTTAATCTTATTCTATTATAGGCAAGTAATAAATAACAGTAAAAACAAGAAATGCTTACTATCAGACTATTAAGAACAGGAAAGAAAAATCAGCCTTCCTACAAGGTTGTCGTTACAGACAAGAAAAATCCACCCCAAGGTGGCAGATTTGTTGAAGAAGTTGGTTTTTATAATCCAAAAACAAAAGAAAAGAATTTTGCCAAAGATCGAATCACTTATTGGCTAAGCGTGGGGGCCCAAGCTTCAGACACTGTGCACAATATGCTTGTTAATGAAAAAATCATTAACCAGCCAAAAAGACAGATAATCTTTACCAAAAAAGCAACCGAAAAAGTAAAATCAGAAACACCAGCTCCAGCTGAAGAGCCAAAACCAGAAGAACCTGCTCCAGCTGAAGAGCCAAAACCAGAAGAACCAGCTCCAGCTGAAGAGCCAAAACCAGAAGAACCAGCTCCAGCTGAAGAGCCAGTTGTTTAAAATTATTGACATTTGATTTTTCTGCCTTCATAATTAAGGCAGAGTAAAAATATTTGCGACACGAAAGGTCGACTACTCCGAATTTTAATTTAAAATTTAAAAAAGAACATGACAGACGCACCAATAGATAGAGATTTTCTTGAATATATTGTAAAAACATTAGCCGACCACCCAGAAGATGTAAGGGTGGAAAGAAAAGTTGATGAAATGGGAGTTTTACTTTCTGTAAAAGTAAACCCAGAAGATATGGGCCAGCTAATCGGAAGACAAGGTTCTACTGCAAGAGCAATTAGAAACCTAGTTAGAATTATTGGCTTGAAAAATCACGCCCGAGTCAACCTGAAAATCGAAGAGCCAGAAGGTGGTTCTCGAAAGAAAGAATCAGCTCCTGCAGAAGAAAAATCTGCCGAGCCGGTTGCTGATGAATTCGACGACTTCAAAATTTAATTTCGTTTACACTATTACAAAACCGTGCTATATCTTATAACACGGTTTTGTTTTAAACGCTTTGCAATTTATGATTAAATTCAATATCCTTACAATTTTCCCGCATATTTTCGACTCATATTTAAAAGAGTCTTTTATCAAAAAAGCGCAAGATAAAAAATTGATTAAAATCAAAATCAATAATTTGCGTGATTGGGCCAATGACCCCAGAAAAACAGTAGACGACCGACCTTATGGCGGAGGATTAGGAATGGTTTTAAAATTAGAACCGATTTATCAGGCAGTAAAAGATTTAAAAAAACAATCCAAAAAGAAAACCCGAATTATTTTATTCACGCCCCGCGGAAAAAAATTCACTCAGAAAAAAGCTTTTGAATTAAGCCAATGCGATAATTTGATAATGATCTGCGGTCGCTACGAAGGGGTAGACGAACGGGTGGCAAAATATCTGGCTGATGAAAAAATATCCATTGGCAATTATGATTTAATGGGTGGGGAATTGCCAGCCATGATTTTAATCGAAACCATCGCTCGCCTAATTCCCAATGTTTTAGGCAAACCTGCTTTTCTAAATGAACGAATGACCCAAACCGGGGGATTCAAAGAATTTCCCCAATACACTCGTCCAGAAACATTTTCCCCAAAAAAAGAGGAACATTGGAATGTGCCCAAAGTGCTTTTAACTGGGCATCAAAAAAAAATTATTGACTGGAAAGAAAAAAGAGGAAAGGTTATTGAAAAATAATCATTAGTTTGCTAATATCAAATAGTTAATTGGGTGAATACCAAAGTAGTCAAATGGGCCTGACTGTAAATCAGGTGGCTACGGCCTTCGGGGGTGCAAATCCCTCTTCGCCCACCAAAAGCTCTTGGTGTAGGTGCCGATGTAGTTCAGTGGCAGAACATCCCCTTGGTAAGGGGAAGGTCGAGGGTCCGATTCTCTCCATCGGCTCAGAGATAAAATGATAAATAAAGAATAAAAAAATGGCAACAAAAAAGAAAAAACCAACCAGGCTAGTTTGCACTGATTGCAAAAAATCAGTTTATTTCACAAATAAAACAAAAGCTGTGGAAGAAAAATTGGAATTGGCAAAATTCTGCAAATTCTGTAAAAAACGAACTACGCACAAAGAAGCAAAAAGATAATATTTTCCTAAGTTTCGTATCTCTCAGCCCTCTATGATTTGCCTAGGGGCAAACCGAGCGAGGGCATTAGGGGCGTAAGCTCAACGGTAAACTGCCTCTCTCCAAAAGAGGTCTTGTGGGTTCGAATCCTACCGCCCCTGCAGACAGGACACTGAGTCCATTTTAGGGCCATTAAACAGTATGTGGAATGGCTCTTTTGCTTGATAGTTCAACACTTCTTGATTCTCAATAGTAAGGTTCCAAAGTAGCTGATTTGCGACACTATTGCGTCTTTCTGAATCTCCATTAATATACTCTGTTTTAGATCTGCTAGCTTCTAGGAATACATTTTTTATTTTCTCTAAAATAGCCTCGTCTCTGTTCTCTTCTAGTTCTAATTTTCCTAATTGCTCTTTTATCGAGATCTCCTCATCTCCTAAATCTCTCATTTTGGAGCCGTAAACCTCTTTTGGGGTGGTCATGGACACAAAACTGTCCAGAAGTATGGATTGCTTCTTTCTAATATTCTCAAGCTGTTTTAAAAGGGTTTCCTTAGTTTGAAAATCAGTAGACCTATTATTCTTCAATTGTTGCTTACTAGCCTCATAAACAATTTCAACTAATTCCTCATCAATAGCTATTTTATCTAATAGGGAAATCATTGATTGATCTAACTTTTCAGAACGAAGATAATGCTCATGTTCAGAACAGCCTCCTTTCCCATTGGTACAGAAATAGTAATCGTGACCTTTCTTTTTTACGGCCGTTAGCATACAGCCACATTTGGCACAGGTAAATAAACCCCTAAGATGAAAGAAATGTTTTTCTTTTTTGATATGAACTTTTTTATTTAAAACATCTTGAGCCGAATCAAATAAATCTTTAGAAATTATTGGTTCGTGGTTACCCTGATGATAACCTCCAGACTTAAACATTAATCCATAATAAAAAGTATTCTTCAACATCTTATGAATATTACTTTTGCAAACTGGAATACCATTTCGACTTCTCATTCCTTCTTTCGCTATAAGCTTTGTTAGTTCTCCAATTGTATATTTTCCAGTAGAATAAAGTTCGAAACATCTTTTAATGTAATGAGCCATTTCTTTATCAACGACCAATGTCTTTAGTTCCTTATCATTAACATAGCCTAATGGAGCACAACCAGGCCAACCTCCTTTCTCTAATTTTGCTTTATTTCCTTTCTTTACATTTACACTTAAATCATCGACATACTTTTTAGCAAAACCAAAAAGTAAGCTCATCATAAACTTATCATCAGAGTTATTTCTGAAAAACTTTGAAGGAGTTCGAATCTCTTCAATGACTCCCTGATCTAATAACCAAATAATTTGACCACCATCAACAGAGTTCCTAGCCAAACGATCAAGATTCCAACAAAGGATACAATATTCTTCTTTGCTCTTTTGCATAAAGGAAATCATTTCATTAAAAATAAGCCTGCCAGGTTCTTTGGCAGTCTTACTTTCTTTATAAACTCTAGAGATATAAAAATTATTAGCCGAAGCAATAGCTAAAAGTTCCTTCTCTTGAGAATCGATAGACAACACCTGTCTATCCTCAGATTCAGTAGATTTTCGACAATAAATTATGTATTTCATATATTTAACTTGCCTTGCTCTCTATCAAGTTCAGATTGTAGAACACTTTTAGTGTAAGGGTCAAGCATTGAAAGAAAATCGGAAAGACTTTCATTTGGTTCTAATTGGCAACGATAAGATTCTATGGGGCCCACAAAATCGTATATAACTTTACTCTTTTTTATCTTTTCGGGTGATCTGGTCTTCTGTAGAACCTCAAGAAGACTAGCAGATTTCCAATATCCTTTAATGATAATTGGTCTGAAGAGGTTGGCACTAGGGAAGTATTTTCTTTTCTTGTATAAGCGCGAATCATCAAACTCTTTAACCAAGTATTTAGATAAATAATTTGATAAACCGTAAATAGTTTTACCAGAAGTCGCCTTCATAAGAATAAAACCATTACCCCAAGCTTCTCTAGCAATATCATAATTTTTAGGATTGTAAGGCAGATTAAAAAATAAACAATGATAATGAACTCTTCCATTTTGTTGAAACTCAGGAACAGCAATATACTGCAAAACTTTATCTTTCGTTTTATAAAGACTGTAATTATATCTTTGAATAAACTTACTAAAAATACGATTAGCTCTTTTCAAATTTGTTATCTCTTCTTCAAAAGTTAAGGTAAGAAAAATAGGAGGAAACATCTGACCATTCTTCTTTGGCCAGCGCCAAGCATTGCAAGCAATGAGGTTCTTCAAATAACTTACAGTTTTCATTCTCGAGTTAATTAAACCTTTTCCTCGACAAGCTTCCTTCCTTTCAAGCTTCATTTTTTCTTTATACATTTTTTCTTGCCAAACCCAATCTCCCTCTACGCACTCGGCATAACGCTTTTCATAATATTCTTTATCTTCTCTCTTTTGTTGTTCTTCTTTAAGGGTCATTACCCAAGTTGTATAAAAAGAGATTTGAATATTATTGTTACAAATAGTAATTTTTCCACTATTAGCTGGATGTGACATATATTCTGATTAATTAAGATAGTAATCAAGTGTAACCCAATGGGGGCAGGGAGCCCCCATTGGACTTATTCACTTGTCTCATCATCACTAACCAAAGTCAGATAGAAATTAGCAATAGCATGCAAATACTGCTCGGATTTCTCTTCGGAAACCTCAACTCCATACTTTTCCCGAAAGTATTTTATGAGTCTTTGTTTCAATTCTTCACTGAACTTTGGCATAAATAAAAAACCGACCTTTATAATTATGGGTCGATTTTATTATAAACGGCTTACGGAAAGTTACGGGTAATTTTACCGTAATCGGTATTTTTCTTTTATTTGCACGCTTCCGCGGACTCCGGTATTGTAGTCAAGAAAATCATCAATCTTGTAATTTGTACCTTTTAGAACCTTATTTTGAACATCTTCGCAGGCTCGGTAAATCTTTCTCCAAAGCTCCTCATCTCTTGCCTTATAACCAACTTCGTCTATTCCCAGAATCTTATATACAAGTTCCGAATAAAAAATTTGCGGTTCAGCACTTATATCGAAAAGACATCTCAAAACATCATGAGCCATGCTGTTATTCCTTTGTTTAGATATTTCTATCTCGCAATCGTTAATTACTAAAATGCTTTTCTCATTATCAAAATTAAGCTTTTTGATAATACTAAAATCGTCTTCTTCGACAGCATTGACTTTCGGTTTATCAAAATCTTTTATGGCATTATCAATACCAGAGCAAAGTTCATAGAATTTACCCTTGTCTAACGTAAGAAAAAAATTTCCATTATCGGCGTGGAAACGATCGGCGATAACGCCTATATGAGCAAGACTCCAGAAGATAGCATCATAATCTTTGAAACCCAAACCAGCAATTCCTTCTTTATAAATCTTATCCTCATGACCAATACAAAGAAAATCAAAATTGTTACTTAACTCAGCCTCGCTCCTAATATGATTCAAAAACGTTGAATACTTTTTTAAGCTATTTAAGCTCATTTTTTCGATATCCATAAAATTGACATTACCTCTTAATAGTTTTAGAATAATACAAATAGATAAGATTATCAAGATTGGAAGTATTAAAAATATGGAGAAGAAATCTTCTAATAAAAACTTACATAATGCGAGCAAAGAAAAAAAAGACGAGTTTTATACTCAGCTTGTTGATATTGAAAATGAGTTAAAGCACCATAAAGAACAGTTTCGTGATAAGGTGGTTTACTGCAATTGTGATGATCCCTTTGAAAGCAATTTTTTTAAATATTTTGCTGCTAACTTTAAACCACTAAAGCTAAAGAAGCTTATTACCACAAGCTATGTTAAATCGCCAATTGTCGGGGGACAGTTACCGTTGTTTGAAATGGAGGGGTTAAAACCTTCTGGCAAGGAACCGTTTAAGATTGAAATCAAAGAAGTGCCGGATGCCAACGGCGATGGTGCGATAAACCTTGATGATGTAGAGTACTTGCTAAAGCACGACAAAAACACTGCCACACCACTGCGTGGCAATGGCGATTTTCGCAGTGAGGAGTGTATTAAATTTCTCAATCAAGCTGATATAGTCGTAACCAACCCGCCGTTTTCTCTGTTCCGTGAATATATTGCCCAGCTTATTGAACACGACAAAAAGTTTTTAATTATTGGGAATCTCAATGCAATTACTTATAAGGAGTGTTTTAGGTTCATAAAAGATAATAAGATGTGGCTGGGGATTACGATGGATGGAAGGAATAAATGGTTTCGAGTGCCAGATAGCTACCCAATAAACGAAAATGTTGCTAACTCAAAAATAGAAAATGGTAAGAAATATTTATTTGTTAAGGGCTGTGTATGGTTTACGAACTTAGACACTGAAAAGCGACATGAAAAGTTAATTTTATATAAAAAATATACGCCAGACGAATACCCAAAATATGATAATTACGATGCAATTAATGTCGATAAGGTTTCTGAAATACCAGTAGATTATAATGGCGCGATAGGTGTGCCGATTACTTTCCTTAATAAATATAGTCCAGATCAATTTGAGATTATTGGTCAGGGGCAAGGCAATCTCTATAGAGAACTAACACCAAAAGGATTAAGTAGTAAATTTGTTAATGATTATTATAAGATGGGAGGAACAGGTTCAATAAAAGAAGACCATCCTGTCTTGGGTTATTATAATAGGGATGGTAAAACTGTTATTCCCTACATGAGAATAGTAATTAAAAAAAAGAAAACAAAAAAATAATATGAAAGGAGTTATTTATATAATGACAACAGCCGTCTCTGGTCTAATAAAAATAGGACAAACGGGTAATAATAATTATCAAGAGCGTATGCGAAACCTTGAAGCAAACGGTTATTATAATGTTGTCGGATTGAGGAGATTTTTTGCAATCGAACTCGAAGATTATGAAGATAAAGAAATCTTTTGAAAGAAATTTTTAACAAACATCAAGTCGGAGATAGTGAGTTATTCGCTTTGGATTCAGAATTAGTTAAACAGCTTCTTTTGTCATTTGATGGTAAGGTTATTTTTCCGAAAGATATAGACAGAGAAAAAGAGTTCGACAGTGTATCAAAAACTAGAAAGCAGAGTGAGCGATTTAATTTTTATAAAAAAGGATTGAAGAATGGTGATGAAATTGTATTTAGTGATGATAAAAAAATAACTGCAAAAGTTTGTGGTGAACGAGAGGTTAAATACGACGAGCAAATCTGGAAATTATCACCCCTAACTTATAAGATATATGAACAGAAAGGTAAATTAAATACTAGTGGAGCCTATCAAGGTGCAGCTTATTTTGAATATAATGGTAAAAAGTTAAAAGATTTGCCCGATATCGTTAATTAAACAAAAAATAATATGAAAATAGATTTACATAAAATTTCAATTCGCGAAGTAATAGCTGGCTATAAAGATAGTGCCGAAGAGGGTGTGACGGCTTATAACGGTAAATTGAATATTCGTCCAAAATATCAGCGTGAATTTGTGTACAATGAAAAACAACGCAATGCTGTGATAGAAACCATCAAAAACATCTTTCCGCTGAATGTGATGTACTGGATGATCAGAGAAGATGGAGGCTATGAAGTGCTGGACGGCCAACAACGCACCATAAGCATTGGGCAATATGTTACTGGCGATTTTTCATTGAATGACCGCTATTTTCATAATCTGACAAAAGAGGAACAGGATAAAATTTTGGACTATAAACTGATGATTTATTTCTGCGAAGGCACAGATAAAGAGAGAATAGATTGGTTTACGATTATCAATATCTCCGGAGTAAAATTAACCGATCAAGAAATTCTCAACGCAGTTTATACTGGACCGTGGCTTTCCGACGCCAAATTAAAATTTAGCAAATCAAATTGTGCGGCTTATCTATTGGCAAATGACGAAGGACAATTAGTTAGTGGTTCGCCAATCCGACAGGAATACTTAGAAACTGCGCTTTCATGGATAAATGACGGCAAAATACGAGATTATATGGCCAAGCATCAGCATGACAAAAGTGCTGACGAATTGTGGAATTATTTCCAAAATGTAGTTGCTTGGGTGCGTAAGACATTCCCCAATTACCGAAAGGAAATGGCTAGTGTGAATTGGGGTGAACTATACAACCAATTTGAAAACAAAAAAGTGAACACCTCTAAATTAGAAACCGAAATTGCTGAACTGATGCAAGATGAAGATATAACGAAAAAATCTGGTATCTACCCTTATGTTTTGACTAGGGAAGAGAGAAATCTTTCAATACGTGCATTTAATGATAAAATGAAGCGTGAAGCGTATGAGAAACAAAAAGGCATCTGCGTAAAATGCAAAAAACATTTCGAAATAGAAGAAATGGAAGCCGATCATATAAAACCTTGGCATGAAGGAGGAAAAACAACCTCAGAAAATTGTCAGATGTTATGTAAACAATGTAATCGAACTAAGTCTGGAAATTAAAGTGGAAAAATAATTAAAAAATCTTTATTAACAAAAACTTCTACCATTTAAACTTGAATCATATTTTACAAAAGTGTAAAGTGAATATATGCCCCCGTAGCTCAAAAGGAAGAGCAGTTACCTATTAAGTTTCCGATGGGGGTTCGAGTCCCCACGGGGGCACTTGACATTATATTAATGTTGAGAGACAATGAAAACAATAGGTAACTGTAGAGATCTTCTGAGCAACTCGAAAAGAGGAGATGTAATGGAGGTCTCCCACCAATCACCCCGAAAGGGGTTTTTGGTTATAAATTAAACCCAAAAAGGTTCCAAGCTTGTCCCATCGCCCCTGCCAACTTGAGCGTAGTTAGAACGCACGAGTCGCGTAGTTTTTAAAAAACAATGATTACACAAAAAAACAATTTATTAATCAATATTATTGATGGAAACACCTTACTATTTTAAGGTGTTTTTGTTATAAGAATATAAAATATGATTAGGTTTAATTTAATTGAAAAATTAAAATTAGTATTCACTTTTGGGAAGAGCTATAAAAAAGATAATCGTAAATCTGGAGTTATTTGCGAAGGTAAAAATGCTACCTTTATAAACTCTAAGGGAAGCGGTCCTGATGCGGGCATAATAGATAAAGGAGAAAATACAACTTCTATTAATTCAGAGTGGAAAAGTGAAAACGAAAAATAAAAAAATATGTCAGAAGAACAAAAAAAATTATTAGAAAAACAGCTTTGGAGTGTAGCAAATGTGCTCCGAGGTAAAATGAACGCCGATGAATATAAAAATTATATTCTTGGTTTTATTTTTTATAAATATCTATCTGAAAAGCTGGAGAGGTATGTGAACGAGAAACTTCTTTCTCGTGAAGATTATAAATTTGCCGACATAAAAGAAAACACAAAAGAAGGCAAGGCTATTTTAGATGAGATTAAGAAAGCCGTTATTAGTCATTTGGGATTTTTTTGACAAATATGATGAAAGAAAAATAAGATTTTTTGGTATAGGAGAGCCGACTGTAGCATTCCCTCTAATGAAGAAAATCAGAGAATGGGTTCACGAAACAACAGATGGGGATTGCTGGTTTGAACTCCAAACCAATGGATATTTCTCTCCAAGTGTAGCCGATTGGATTGGAAAGAATATAGATATGGTTTGGATTTCTTGCGACGGTCCGCCAGATATCCAAAATTTCTACAGACCGACAAAACACGGCACACAAAGTGCGGAAATAGTTGAAAAAAATATCCGATTCCTTGCCGCTCAAAATTTAACCCTTGGATGCAGGGCAACTATCGGAGCAAAAAATATTGGCAAACAGCCAGAAATGATTGACTATTTTTCCAGACTTGGTGTAAAAGTAATAATGTCGGATCCAATGTTCGCAGCAGTAAAAAAAGAAGGGGAAGAAGCTAACACGTTGGAAGAAATCGACCTCATTAATTATGCCGATAATTTTTTAGTGGCAAGAAAGGTGGCCGAAAGTAAGGGTGTTTTCTACGGAAGTATCTTTACAGTTAATTTCGACGAACAAGCAGAGTATTTCTGCCGAGCTTGTATTCCGTATCCTCATCTTACAACCGATGGATATGTGACCTGCTGTGATATGGCATCCAGTGCCAACGATCCTCATATGAACGAACTCATCTATGGAAAATATAATCCAAAAGATGATCTAATAATTTACGACGAGGACGCTATCAAAAAAATACAATCAAGAAAAGCAAGTAACATGCCACACTGTAAAGAATGTAAAGTTTTATACAATTGTGCAGGAGCATGCCTCGGCGAAGCCGCTAACGAAAAAGGAAGTATGTTTGGAATAAAGCCTAACGTCTGCGAAGCCATAAGATATCTTGCAGAGAAAATGCCTTTAAACGAAGGCTTGTATCCTTACCTACATCCATGATATAATCAAAACAAAAAAAGGAGAAAACATATGACAAAAAGAATTTACTGGGAAAACCCATACCAAACAACTTTTTCAGCAAAAGTGGAAAAAGTTGAAGGAAAGAATGTTTGGCTTGATCAAACTTGTTTCTATCCAGAAAGCGGAGGCCAAGCTGGAGACACAGGAACCATAAATGGACAAAAGGTTATTGACACCAAGTTCGATCAAGATAAGAACGTTTTCCACATTATGGAAAATGAGACCACTCTCAAAACAGGAGATTCTGTTGAGGGAGTTATTGATTGGGAGAGGAGATATAAAATCATGAAAATCCATTCTGCCTCTCACATCATGGAGCATTTCTTGTTCAAGATTTTCGGCCAATTAAAACTGACCGGATCTCACCTTAACGAAAAACATGACAGTAGCACTTATGAATCAGTTGAGCGACTGGACCAGGAAAAACTTTCGCTGGTAGAAAAAGAAGTGAACGATTTCATTTCCCAGAATCTACCAATTGAAACCTATCCAGACGAAAAAAAACCGAATTACAGGTGGTGGAAGTGCGGAGATATTCTCATGCCTTGCGGAGGAACTCACCCTCGCAATACCAGCGAGATTGGCTTAATAAAGCTAAAAAGGGACAACGGGGGACAGGGAAAAGAAAAGGTGATAACATCTTTCAAAAATATATAAGTTCTTTTTTAATATAAAGAGCTTTTTGTTTTGAAAAATAATACGAGACATATCCTTTTATACTGTCTCATTTGTCTCATTTTACCCAGACCCTGATACCTCAAATTGGCTATCGCCAAGACCTCCCAAGAACCCTTACACTGCTTGGAGGGTAGGGGTTCTAGACCTTCCTTGCCTGCCAACTTGAGCGTAGTTAAAGCGCGCGAGTCGCGTAGTTTTTAAAAGTTCTATATGTGTGTACACATTACCAGTCAAATTTGACAATAATTGCTCAATAGTTTATTCTTAATCTACACGAGGGATAAAACCCAATGACTTGTTTATTGAAAACTAAATTAAAAAGAGGAGATTAGATTGTCTGACTTAGTACTCAAAAAATCGAAATTCTTACAAGTACAAATTGCTGATGAAAAAATTGTTATTTGGCATTCATTATTTGGTTACCCTAAAATAATTTCAAAAGAAACGCTAGAATTTTTAAATATATTCTCGCGTCCTAAAAAACTTAGCTTAGTAATTAAAAAATACCAAATAGGAAAAGAAGACCAAGTATACATAAAGGACTTAATTAACTGTTACTTTCTTGTTCCTGACAAAATAAACGAACGATCAATCGTTAAGTCTCGCTATCAAGAAAAAGAAAAATCTTTAGCGAGCGGATGTTTTATTAAGTATTTGGAACTTATAATTTCTGAAAGCTGTAATTTCCGATGTCGCTACTGTATACATTTCAATAATATTGAAAATTCTGATCGAATCAGTAATCCAAACAAAATAATGAATTTTGTTACAGCGAAAAAAACCGTTGATCTATATTTATCGATATTGAAAAAAAATAATAGCCATTTAGCAAAGATAAATTTTGGTGGAGGTGAACCACTTCTAGCTTGGCCGGTTATCGAAAAAACAATTAGATATTGCCTTAAAAATTATACAGATTGTTTTGAGTTTAATTTTTCAATAAATACGAATGCTTCACTAATAGACAAGAACATCGCCAAAAAATTAAAAAAATATCGAGTATCTGTAGCGTCTAGTCTTGATGGGCTAAAAAAAGCAAATGATTCTGTTCGTATAAGCAAATCGGAAAAAGGAACCTTTGATATCATTTTAAACGGCCTAAATTATTTAAAAATAGCAAAATATCCCGTTGACGGAATTTCAGTAACTTTAAATAATTATAATTTCTATCTTTTTGATAAAAATTTCATTGATTGGGCAAAACTAAACAAAATGAAAGAATTGCGAATTGATATCGATGTTATTGGAATGATCGATATTCCGAACAAAGAAATAATTGATAAATTAATATCTCTTAAAGAATACGCGAAATTAAATGACATCAATGTGTCCGGATTCTGGTCCAGACCCGCTGAGAATATGAACGATTCTATATTAGATACGGATGTTGCTTTTTGCGGAGCCACGAGAGGAAACAACCTGTGTGTTAATTCACAAGGAGAAATATATCCCTGCGGATATAGCAATTACAAAATCGGAAACATTGAGAAATTTAATAATTTATTCAAAAAAAATAGCAAGTATTGCAACTTTGTAAAGAATAAAATGATTGGAGAGGTTAAATCATGTAAAGGATGTTCCATCGAAGGTCAGTGTATTGGTGGATGTGCCATAACTAGAGAATTTGCCGACATTAACAAAACGGCAAAAATCGAAAAAATGTGTGAATTCTATCAATCAATGACGAGAATACTTCTCGTCGAAAATTAAGTATAGTTATTTGAATAAAATTTTGGAGGTAAAAATGAAAAAAATTTCCAAAAAAATTGTTGGACTGAGGGTCAAGTCGCTTCCCAGAAGAGAAGTCTTCAACACTTGTCGACTGCCCAGCAATTGCCACTAAATAAGGGAAAACCCTTATTTTTTATTATTCGATGTGATATATATTAAATATATGAATAAAGTGAGTTTACGAAAATTAAAAAAATTAGATAAACAATATTTCGCCAAATGGTGGAGAGATAAAGATTTGATTGCTTTAACGAGCGGAAACTTTGAGCCGATTTCCGATAAACAAGTTGAAAAATATTTTTTTAATATTTTGAATGATAAAAAAGCCTTTCATTTTATGATTATAGTAAATGATGAGGTGATTGGACATATTTCCTTATCTAAAAAACGCGGACTTTGGTACGAGACTCAAGTTATTATCGGAGAAAAAGCATTTTGGAGTAAAGGTTATGGAACAGAAGCAATTAAATTAATTATCAATAAAGCACGCCGGTTGAATATTCCTAAAATCTATTTGGAGGTTCGCCCCGATAATATAAGAGCTATCAAGGCTTATACAAAATCAGGATTTTTTCTAAAAGTTAAAAAATATTACCCTAAAAATAAAAATCTTCCCGAGACGACAAGAATGGAACTGCCAATCAATCATTATATTACCGGAAATAAATCCAAATTTAAAATTGTTAAAACTTTTTAAAAAATATGCAAAACTTAAATAAAAAATTCTTTAAATCAAATACTATTGACTCAAAAGAATTAATCGAAGATATAATAAAAGAGGTAAGGGATAGCAAAAACCTGATATTACAAGATTAGTTTTATATCAAGCAATTATCAATCGCCGATTGGCGCTTTTTGTTTTTGAAGATATAATAAAAATTAATGAGAACAAATAAACAAGCCGAAATCATTGTATTTAAGAAAGAAGGAAAAGAATTAATCTTCCTGATTTTAAAAAGAAACCCTCAAAAAGGTGGCTTTTGGCAACCCATAACTGGCGGCGTTGAAGAAAACGAAACTTTTGAAGAAGCAGCTATCAGAGAGGTGGGCGAAGAAATCGGAATTACTCATGATATTAAATTAATTGATATAGGATATTCGTTTGAATTTATTGATAATAACAAAAATCATATTGAAAAAGTTTTTGGACTGGAAATATCTCCAGAGACAGATATTGTCCTCTCCGAAGAACATACGGAATTTAAATGGGTCAATGGACAAGTTGCGATTGATCAATTCTTGAAATATCCAAAAAACAAAGAAGGCTTTACAAAAGTAATGGAATATATAAACAATCTATGAAAATAATAAATTATATTACCGGAAATAAATCCAAATTTAAAATTGTTAAAACTTTTTTTAAAAAGCAAGGGATTGAAATAAAACAAAAAGAGCTACCAATATACGAAATACAAAGCCATGATGCCATTGAAATAACCACCTCGAAAGCAAGACAAGCATGGGAAATAGTCAAACAACCTCTTTTCGTAAATGACGCTTCTTGGGTAATACCGTCCTTAAAAGGATTTCCGGGTGCATATATGAAATATATAAATGAATGGTTTAGACCAGAAGACTTTTTAAATCTTATGAAAGATAAAAAAGACAGATCGATAATTTTGAGAGATACTATTATATATATCGATGAAAATAATCAAAATATTTTTACGAACGACCATTATGGAGAAATCCTAAAAATCCCTTATACTGGCGATTGCAAATATCCATCGGATGCGATTATCTCTCTTTCAAAAAATAAAAAGTCCATCGCCGAGGAAAATGATAGTAATAATTTCTTTACCGAAGGAGTGTGGGTTGATTTCGCTAATTGGTTAAAAAATAACGAAAATAAATGAACCACCCGACCATAAGGCTACAATTTGATCAAAAATTAGACCAGGACTTAGCTTGGGATTTTTATAATAATCAAAATTTTGGTGGTTGTGATTTTTGGAAAGAAAGAGCATTGAAATATCATCCCGTACTTATTGATATCGAATCATCTGAAAACAAAAGGAAATATCTAGATAATTATATTTCAAAATATTATCTTTCTCACGAAGACGAAATTGAATCTCTTAGCAATAAAACCACTGAATATTTAAAACAAGAACAAGAAAATTATTTTCTTTTAGTTGATAAGATCTTTAAAAATTATCCCTGGCCCAAAAAAGAACTTATTGGTGATTTTTCTATTTTTGATTTTTGCCCTCGCTTTCTTGAAGACAATGAATTTCAAGTTTTTATTTATGATACTCGCAATCTTCAGCTTTTTACTATTTTTCATGAGTGCCTGCATTTTATATTCTATGATTTCGCTCAAAAAAAGTTTCCCGAAATTCTTGGTAAGATGAATACAGAGGAAGGAAAATTTTGGGACATAGCAGAAGTATTTAATACGGTAATACAAAATACTAATGATTTTATCGATTTACACGGTAAAATAGAGAACATTGGCTATCCGGATCATAAGGATTTAATAGCCAAGGGAGCTCTTTTATGGGAAAAAGATCATGATGTTTATGCTTGGATTAGTGAAATGCTAAAATAATTTAGCATATCTTTTATACTGTCTCATTTGTCTCATTTTACCCAGACTCTGACACCTCAAATTGACTATCGCCAAGACCTCCAAAGAACCTTTACACTGCTTGGAGGGTAGGGGTTCTAGACCTTCCTTGCCTGCAAAAACCAACAAGTTTTATCCAGTAAAGTTTTAAAAAATTTCAAAAATCAAATTAAAAAAAGCGAAAGAATTTATGCAATTTAGAAGTTTACTTTAATGACGCAATATCATTAATAATATCTTCATAGTATTTTTGCATTTCTTCATTCGCTCTCGTAGCATTGGCTCCTCGATTTATTAAATCGACAAGCTTTTCCTTGGTTTTTTCAATGATCTCATCTTCTGGATTTGCTTCCTTTATCAATTGAAGATTTTGGGCAACGACTGAGCCTAATTTGCACAGACGACGATAGTTCAAAAAAAAATTCATTAAAGTTAATTTCCTTAATTGCGACAATTGCTTCGGAAATTGACATTGTTTTGAGTTTTCTTATCTCCGTCGCATAATCTTCAAGCGATTCAACTTCGGTCTCAATTTTTAGAAGATCACAATCAATCTCCTTAGAAATACTTTGAACATCTACCAAAATTATCCCTCCTATGGATAAAAGTATCATACAATATTAATAGATATATGTCAATATAAGAATTCTCGATAAATTAGAGCTGGGTTATCGAAGTTTAACCTCAAAAAGGTTCCGATATCATCCCAGCGCCCCTGCCATTGACATATATAATAATATATTATATAATATTTATTATAGTGAGGAATTATATGTTAGAAAAAGACTCTTCGTCGAGAATTCCCGGATGTGAAGCGAGTATGGGCTCCTCAAGAACACTAATGGGTCCTAATGGAGAAATAGTTAATGGAAACCATAATCCAGCAAGATAATCTTGGCTATGTGGTAGAAACACCACAAGGATTAATGAGAGTTCCTTATACTTATTGAAAATGTCCGAGGCTGAAAAAGGACAATAATAATGCCTCTTTTATTATATACAATTCATCACAATCTCAGTTCAAACTTTATACACGAGCCTCTGCCATTGACAAAATATCAAATATATTATATTATAGGAAGTGATTCCTTTGAAAGACGACCAAATCAGCGCATTGTTAACTCTCGTACTGCTAATCCCTATGATGATTTATGGTGGATTCATCGTTGCCGTTTTCTGGGGCTGGTTCATTGTGCCAATATTCAAAACTCCAGAATTGGGTGTCCTTCAGGCAATTGGGATAATGATGTTTGTATCGTTATTCAAATCGTACCACAAGGACGACATGGATCCTTTCATAAAAACACTTTACAGTGCGGGTGGAATGACCATACTGTTCGTAATGGGATTCGTTGTTCATTTGCTGCTTGCATAGCTTGGCGAAAACGTAGGACCCTCTAGTTTTAAAAACTAGAAAATCGTCGGGTCTTTTTTTATACCCAATTTAACTCCAAAAAAGTTCCAAGTTCGTCCCATCACCCTGTTATTGACAAAAACTAATAATTATTTATCATATAAATATCTCAAAAGTGAGGTAAAAAATGAAAAGACTGACCAGGGACAAAGCGCTAAAAGAAGTTTTTCCGATAGCGACTGAATTCAAATCATATTTTCAAGATCTTTTACCACTCTTTCCTGAATTAAAGAGCGAGTTTCAATGTTTTGATACTTTAAACAACAGGCTTTTGGCACATAAAGATTCTGTTGAAAATAGCTCAAGCGAATATGTTTCCGAAGAAGTGCAAAAAGATTTCGAAGATTCTTGTAGCGGGGCTTCTTTGCTTAGCTTGTTAATCGAAAGAAAAAAGCCTTAAAACGTCCGAGACCACCAATCAGTGAGGACGATAAAAATCACTAAGGTCTCTTTTTTTATACGCATTATACGCAAATAATACTTAAAAAATGTTTAGGCCCATGTTTGGGAGCTTAGCTCCCAAACATGTTTTATTTTTCTAGTTATTTGGTATAATATTATTGTAATAAAAATTATAAATTTTAATTTTAATAAATAATAAAATATGAAAAAAAAATATTTTTTAATCATTGTTTTCGGTCTTCTTTTTAGCGGAATCTTATCAGTGCAAGCCACGGTTTCTTCTAGCTCCGATTCTGGATATGAGCCGGTGATCTATGACAACACAATTGAATTCGAGGCTTTTTTAAATAGCCAAGGAAAAGTAGAAGCAAAATGGAGCCGTTATGACAAGACCACGCCTTTTACTTTTTATAAACTAGTAAAATCTTCTTCTAATTCTAATCCAGTATATCCTGACCAGAGTTATATTTTTTATTCCTCTAATATTGATGACCTTTCCTATCTTGATACCAATGTTTCTTTGGGAACAAATTACTATCGAATTTGCCAAATAGCCCAAACAAAAAGATATTGCTCGGAAAAAGTGGTGACCATTACAAAAACCTCTTCTACTAATGATCAAAGTAATGTTTCTTCGGAAATTAAATTAACTGGGTCGGTCTCTAATAATATAATTAATCTCTCTTGGGCAGTTTCAAACGATGACTTATCGTCCAAATCTTTTAAAATTCTTTGGAGTAAAAACCAAAATCCAACCTACCCCTTAAGAGAATCTGATAATTATTACTATCTAACCTCTGGGGCGATGAATTACAAAATCTCTAATTTAGCTGATGGAAAGTATTATGTTCGAGTTTGTCTTTATAATAACGGATGCACTGCTTACAGTAATGAATTGTCTTTTGAAATTAACAATTCCAGTTCAATTAGTTGCTTAGATGTGTATTCTCCTGTTTGTGGATCAAATAAAAAAACCTATGGAAATTCCTGTTATGCTAACAAGGAGGGCGTAACTGAATACACCGAAGGAAAGTGCGCTGAAGTAAAACCAGTAACCGATAACCAACTTAAGGCTGGCCCGATTACAATTGACAAACCCTTATCGGAAATGAATCGAGATGAATTAATCAGGGTTTTAATTCAAATTCTTTTAGCTTTAATCAATAAATAATCGAAATTATTTATATTTTTTTAAAGCCAAATCAACTTGGCCTTTAATAGTTTTGATTGGTAATTTTTCAACGAAAACAGGCAACCGAAAACGCCAATTTCGATCACCTTTCATTTTTTCTGTGCCCGGCTTATTTATTCTATCTGAAATCATCAGCCAATCTTGAATGGGGATAATTATTGCCAAAGACGCTGATTCTAAAGCTACAAGTTTTAAACTCTTAGCCAAGATTTTTTCATTTGAAGAATATTTAATTTCTAATTTTAAACAAAGCTTTTTTTTCTCTTTTTCTGTTAATAATCTCACGTAACCAATCAAAGGCTCGGTATCATGGGTAGTTGTATAAGTATAAGAATATTTTTTATACTTTTTGGGATTGGCATAACGGTCTTCAAAAGCTTTACGTTTTTCATTATAAACAAAACGAATGAAACGGATGCCTGGCACTTTTAACTTTATCAGACCTTTCCTTAATTCTTTTAATTTGTCACCGGCATCTTCAGCAAAAACTTCCAAACCTTTTTTCCGAGCATATTTAATAATTTCCGAAAGAGCAAAATATCCTGGACCCTTTAAAAAATCGTCTTTTTCAGCATCATCAATGTTCATTGACCCATAATAATAAAATCCCTTGGCATGATCCAATCGAATCACGTGGTGAATTTCGGAAAGATAATTAAGGCGCAATTTCCAAAGATTAATAATGTTTTTCCATTGACTTTTGTCTTGCCAATTATAAAGAGGATGACCCCAAATCTGCCGACCGAAATGAGCGCCAGGAGAATTAGGTACTCCAGAAACCTTTTTCATTTTTCCTTGAGAGGTAAGGTTAAAACATTTTTGCTGACTCCAAACCAAGGGACTTTGTAATGGCAAATAAAAAGACATATCTCCGATAAGTGAAATATCTAATTTTTCGCTTTTTCTTTTTAAATCAAAAAAACTGCGATGCAATTGAAATTGCTCAATAATAAATTGATTATATTTTTCTTTTAATTTTTGCCGCCATTGTGCAATGGCTTTAGGATGGTATCGCCTGATACTATTTGGCCATTTTGTCCAATTATCAGTGCCGAAATAATCACGTAAACAGCAAAAAAGCGCATAATCATCAAGCCAGAATTTATTTTTCTCGATAAAAATATTTTTATCAGCTTCTAAAATATTTCGTTTTTGATCTGCTTTAGATAAAAATCTTGGATCCAGGCCAATGCCATATCCGCGATAAGGAGAGGGAACATGTATTTTCCGAGAGCCAGGAACAAGATGAGTTTCGCTCAAAGGAAGCATTTGCCAAGCTGATTGCCCTGTTTTTTTTAACCAGTCCAAAAAAACCAAACCCTGGTCAAACGTTCCATTTTGTTTTAATGGTCGTTTAGCGGTTATTAAAGAAAAAACCGGCAAAGCGGTGCCTACTATTTTCTTAGATAATATTTTTTTCTTCACAAAAAAATCATATCATTTTTTAAAAAAACTGACAATATTTTTATTGGAAAAAACATTAAATTATGATAAAATTGTTTTATGAAAATATTATTTCTTTGCGCTGAAGCAGCGCCCTATATCACTGTTGGCGGATTATCGCAAGTAATGTATTTCTTGCCTAAATCGCTAAAAAAACTAGACCATGATGTGCGTATTTTTACGCCTCTTTTTGGATCGTCTGAAGGATTAGAAGATAAAAAATTAAAATTAATTTTCGAACAATTGCCAGTTCCTGTTGCCGATAATCCAAACGAATCTTTGGTTTGCAATATCAAATATCTGGCCGGAGATTCAAAAACCGCGGGCATGTATTTTTTAGAAAACCGGGAATATTATGAATTAAGAGCTAATGTTTTTGGTTATGCCGATGACCACACCCGTTTTGCTTTAATGTGCAAGGCTTGCTTGGAATGGCTATTAATTGAAAAAGAAAAAGGAGAAAAAGCTTGGTGGCCAGATATTATTCATTGCCACGACTGGCATGCTTCTTATTTTATTGATTTAGCAAAAAACAATAATCGCTATAAAAAATTACTAGAAAAAACTCCGATCCTTTTAACTGTGCATAATTTTAAATATCAAGGAAATTGGGATTTTAAATTTACAGATAAAAATAATCAAGATAATGGATTTTCAAAACTAAATTCATTAATTTCTCCTGATTTGCAAAAACAAAACGCTTTGAAAAGAGGATTATTGTTCGCTGATGCCATTACTACCGTCAGCCCTACTCATGCTATAGAAATTTTAACGCCAGAATATGCCGAAGGCCTAGATGAAACCATTTCTCAGGTTCGAGGAAAATTAAGCGGAATTCTAAATGGTATAAATATAGAAGAATTTAATCCGGAAACCGATCCTTTGATTAAAAAAAGATTTTCTAATAAAAATTTTATAAATAGTCGCTTAGTCAATAAAAAAGAGCTTCAGCGAGAATTTTCTTTGCCAATAGACCCAAATAAGCCATTACTTGCTTTTGTTGGCAGACTAACAACCCAAAAAGGAATTAATTTGTTGGTTGAAACACTGCCTCATCTTTTTGAAGAACGGCTAGATGTTCAATTTATCGCCCTAGGAGAAGGAGATGAACAATTTAAAAACGCTTTAACCAAACTAAAAGAAAAATATCCCGATCAAATATCTTTGCATCTTTCTTCTGATTTCCAATTGCCAAGAAAAATTTTTGCCGGGGCAGATATCATTCTTGTTCCAAGTTCTTTTGAGCCAGGCGGACTTGTATCCCTAGAAGCCCAACGCTATGGGGCTGTTCCTTTAGTAAGAAAAACAGGGGGATTAATTGACAGTGTTAAAGATTTTAACTCCTTAACAAAACAAGGAAATGGATTTTCTTTCAAACAAAAAAATTCTTGGGCGATTTACGGCACAATTATTCAAGCTTTAACGATTTATCAACAAAAACCTCTTTGGCAACAATTGGTAAAAAATTGTTTAAACCAAAATTTTTCCTGGGATAAAGTAGCAATAGAATATGACGATTGGTATCGCCGAAATCTAAAAAAGAAAAACAATATTTCAAAAATTAGCTTAATTTTTAAAAAATTTATAAAATAAAAATGGAAAACAAAGGACTATCAAGATTTTATTCGCACCAAGAATGGTTTAAACAATTTCAAAATTCGCCAGAATATAAAAGATTAAAAAATCACCCTATTGCTTATTTCTGCGCTGAATATGGATTAGGAGACCAACTACCTTTTTCTGGTGGATTAGGAATCTTGTCGGGAGACATTTTAAAAGAAGCCGGAGACCAAAAACTGCCAATGATAGCAATTGGTTTATATTATCACAGCGGTCTTGTTTGCGAAAAAGACGAACCAAAATTTTTAAAAATTAAAGAATCGCCGACCAAAGAAGCCGGCCTTAAAATTGTTTTAGATTCAAACAATAAGCCTCTAATAATCAAAGTTCCGATTAAAAATCAGGATGTTCTGGTTCAAGCTTGGGTAAAAAAGGTGAACGGCATAAAACTTTTTTTATTAGACACGGATTTAAAAGAAAATAATATTAATGACCAGATTATTACCAATCATCTTTATCCAAGCGATAAAGAAATCGGATTAAAACAAAGTATGATAATTGGGATTGGAGGGGTAAGACTGTTAAAAGCCATGGGGATTGAACCTGAAATTTATCATATTAGCGAAGGCCATTCCGCTATGGTTGCCTTTGAATTAATCGGACAAGAAATGGAAACTCGAAAATTAAACTTTAACGAAGCAAAACAATTTGCCCGACGCCGAATAGTTTTTACAAATCATACCCTGGTTCCGGCTGGAAATAAGGTTTTTAACAATGACTTGGTCTCCGTGTTTTTATCAAAATATTCACAAGAATTAAAAATTCCGACAATGGAATTGATAAAATTCGGATTAATCAATGAGTTTAATGTTTTTTCTTTAACTATGGTCGGCTTGCGCACCGCCGGAATAATCAATGCGGTGAGCAATCTCCATTCCCAAAAAGCTAAAGAGCTTTGGCCCGATTATCCAATGGTTGGAGTAACAAACGGCATTCACATCAAAACTTGGGATTTGCTTGAAAATCCAAAAAATTCTACAAACTTATGGTCTGTTCACCAAAAAAGAAAAAAAATCCTGCTTGATTTCATAAAGAAAAAAACTAGCCAAGACTGGCCAATGAACACGCTTTTAATCGGCTGGGCTCGCAGAATTGTTTCTTATAAAAGACCAACTGTTTTATTTGAAAATTTAAAAAAATTAAAAACTATTGCTCAGAATAAAAATCAACCAATAAAAATAGTCATGGCTGGACAGCCTCATCGAAGTGATGAGGTGGGAATTCGCCTGCTAAAAGAAATACGATTATTGGCTGAAACAGAACTAAAAGGACTTTTGGTTTATCTGCCAGAATATAATGTTGAAATGGCAAAATTGCTTATTTCGGGATGCGATGTTTGGCTGAATACTCCAGTGGTTGGATTTGAAGCTTGTGGCACTTCAGGAATGAAAGCTGGGCTAAATGGAGTACTTCCTTTTTCCACAAAAGACGGCTGGATCGATGAAATCGAAATGTATGGCAAAGGTTGGCTAATTAAAAATGAAGCCATTAATAGTAATATTTTGGAAACGCTGGAAAAAAATATCATCCCTCTTTATTATTCACGCAACTCCAAAGGCTGCCCAGAGCAATGGATTCGAAATATGAAAAATTCACGGGAAATGATTTTAAATGATTTTTCCGCTACGCGCCTGCTTGAAGACTATATTAAAATGCTTTATTTGTAGGTTTTTTTATTTATGCTATTTTTTGATTTTTCAAAAATTTTAGATTATTCTTTAAAAGATGTTCGAATTTTTGCAACTGAATTTATTCAATTAAAACCAAATGAAAAAATATTGGATGTTTGCTGCGGAGCAGGAGACCAAATTTTTTATTATTCTAAAAAAGACGCACTTTGTTATGGAATTGATTTTGACGAAAAATCAATTTTAAAAGCAAAAGACAAATTAAAAAATATTAAAAATATTTTTCTTGAAAAAGCTGATTCTGCCAATCTGCCGTTTGAAGACAATTATTTTGATTGCGCTTCGATCTGTTTAGCTTTGCACGAAAAACCAAATAATTTACAGAATAAAACAATTACGGAAATGAAAAGAGTAGTAAAAGACAAGGGGAAATTAGTTTTTATCGATTTTTCCGTGCCCTTGCCAAATAATTTTATGACCAAAACAATTAAAATTATTGAATATTTTGCTGGAAAAAATCACTTTTCCTGTTTTCAAAACTATTTACGTCAAAAAGGAATGGATAAATTATTACAAGATAATTTTTTAAAAAAACAAAGACAGGCTTTTCTTAAAAAAGATAATCTGGTTATAATAGAAGCAATAAACAATAAGCCTGGCAAATCAAATGAATAATTCCACTTTGAATAAAATTTTAATTTTTTTGATAGTAATTGCTTTTGCTGGAAATGCTTATATTTTTAGAAATGAAATCAATTATTATCTGCCCATATTGGGGACACAAAAACCCTGCGAACAACCAATTACTTATTCAATTGGCACGCTTGACCAGCGCTTTGGAATTTCCGAGCAAGAATTCTTGGAAATCATTGAACAAGCAACTTCGGCTTGGAGCGAATCTATTGATAGGGAATTATTCACTTATGATCCCCAAAATGGAAAATTAAAAATAAGCTTATTGTATGATTACCGCCAAGACTCTACCGACCGCCTAAAATCACTTGGCATTACGATAAACAATAATTTAAGCGGATACGAAACTTTAAAAGCAAAATACGATTCTGCAATAATTGCTTACAATCAACAAAATGCTCAAATCGAGGCCAGAGAAAAATCTTATAATGAAAATTTATCTGCCTATAATTCTCAGGTAAATTATTGGAACAGTAAAGGTGGAGCGCCACAAGCCAAGGTCAAAGAATTAGAAAAAGAAAAAACTGCTCTGGAAAATGAAAGAAAAACAATTATTCAATTTAATTCCCAATTAAAATCCCAAATTGATAACATTAACGCTATGGCCACTGCTCTTAATCAAATGGCAGCTGATTTAAATATTAATGCCAATCTTTATAATGGAATCGTGGCCAACCAAGAGGAAGAATTCCAAGAAGGTCATTATCGCGAGAATAGCCTAATTCAAGAAATAAACATTTATCAATTTAATGACCGCAATATGCTAACCAGGGTTTTAATGCATGAACTTGGACATGCGTTAGGTTTAGGGCATTTAGAAAATCCAGAAGCAATAATGTACCGCCTAAACCAAGCCACTAATCTTTATTTAACTGAAGACGATCTTTCTGCTCTAAAGCAGGTTTGTAAAATTAAATAATTTATAAATAAAAAGCAAGGCTTTTAAAAAGCCTTGCTTTTTGAGAACAGAAATTATTTTTTGCCAATAGCCGGAGAAACAATAGCCAAATAAACAGCTGACAAGCCCACCAAAATATAAACAATCCTGGCAATTATTGCCACTGAACTAAAAATAATGGCCACTAAATCATAACCCCAGATTCCATAAATACCCCAATTTATCCCACCAATAATCACAAGAATCAGAGCGATCCAATCTAAAGAGTTTAATTGATTCATTTTATTTTTAAAAATAAATTTATTTTTAACGACCTTTGATTAATTTTATCATTTTAACCTAAAAAGCAATATGAATTTGTCCACACCGAGGATTTATAGTTTTTTGCCTTTTTCTGGCAATTGACAAATTTTAAAAAATAAGCAATAATCATTTTGTAAGTAAATCCACAGACAGCGGGCAATCAAATAAGACCTGCCGAGGATAAAATAATTTTAAATTATTTATTTTCGTTTAATCTGTGGACGGCCACAGTTTTTTTAATAATAAACATAAAATATGCCTTTAACAAAACAAAAAAAACAAAGCGTTGTTAAAGACCTTGAAGAAAAGCTGGACAAGCAAAAATCATTGGTTTTTATGGATTTTGCCGGCACTAACGTCAAAGAGCTTACTGAGGTAAGAAATGCTCTGAAAAAAGACGGAGGTGAAATGAAAATCGCTAAAAAAAGCCTTTTGGGAATTGCTTTCCAAAATAAAGGTATCAGCGCTGATGTTAAAAATTTATCAGGAGAAACAGCAATAATCTTCGGATATGAAGATGAAGTGGCGCCAAGTAAAATTGTTTATCAATTCACCAAAACCAGCAAAAACGCAAAAATGATTGGGGGATTGATAAATAATGTTTTCTACGGAGCCGAAGACATGGTTAAATTAGCTCAATTGCCAAGCAAGCAGCAATTATTGGGAATGTTAGTGGGAACAATCAATGCCCCTGTCTCCAATTTTGTTAGTGTGCTTCATGGCAACCTAAGAGGATTAGTTTACGCCTTGTCGGCAATTAAAGATAAAAAATAATTAATAATTAAAAAGCAAAAAATAATTATAATATTCAAAAATACAATTTAGACTATTATAATCATTAAATGCAAAATAAAATGGCAGAAGAAATAGAAAAAAAAGAAGTTCCAGAAAAATTTAAGAAAATCGTCGAAGAAATAGAAAAAATGTCAGTTCTTGATTTATCTGAACTGGTAAAAGTATTAGAAGAAAAGTTTGGCGTTTCCGCTGCTCCTCAAATGGTTGCTGCTGGTGCTGCTCCTGCTGCTGCTGGAAGTGAACCAGGAGAAGAAAAAACATCATTTAATGTTGTTTTAACCTCAGCTGGCGAGAAAAAAATAGAAGTAATCAAGGTGGTAAGAGATCTTACTGCAAAAGGATTAAAAGAAGCCAAAGATTTAGTAGATGCTGTTGCTACTGAACCGCAAACAATCAAAGAAGAAGTAAAAAAAGAAGAAGCTGAAGAAATAAAGAAAAAATTTGTTGAAGCCGGGGCAACCGTAGAATTGAAATAAAAACTAAAACCGCTCTCGAAAGGGCGGTTTTAAAAAATCAAAAACCGCCTTAAAAAGCGGTTTTGATTTTATTTTATTGGCAAACTCCAGCGGGCTGGTTATTAGTAAGCTTACAAATTAATTTTATTAAATCTGCTTTTTCTGTTTCTTCGCCACTGTTTTCTCCTGAACCAAGGCGATAATATTTGCACCCTAAAACAAGAGCTGGAATCGATCCATCACTGTATTGAAGCAAAACATCCTGATCGGTAGCAACATCAATATTCTTATGGAAAGAAATGTTATTGCCAAATAAGGCTGCAACCTCAGAGATTATAGGTTTTTCCCAAACACAATGAGGGCATCCTTCTGACCCAAAAAAGTAAACCAAAGGTTTTCCGTTTTCAGTACAAACCTCAGCATCAGTGATTTCTTTGAAGTTACCTTCAACAACTGTGCTAGGCTTTTTTTGCATTTCCGGAAGATTGGCAGTTGAATCCTGAGTTGGATCATTTGGATTTTTGGTCATATCTATTGGCTCAGAAGGGAAAAGAAGCTTTCCATCTACTGAAACATAAGAAGGAACCACTTGACCATTAAAATTCATACTTAAACTATAAAAACAAGTTTTTCCTTCTTCAACTTTATTTAAAGTTGTTTGTTTCGTAGGATCGAAATATTCGTTTACAAAATTAACTGTCATTTCTGCTACTTTGTCAGACGCTAAAACAATGCCAGCACTTTTTGTTCCCACTACTAATAAAGCCCCTAGAACTATTGTTGAAATTAAAAACACGAATGAAACAATCATCCAGATATTCAACTTCTTCTTAGCTTTTTGAGAGCTTTCACTTTTTTCTGTTATATTTTCCATAGGATAATGTATTTATTATATTCAACCCCGTATTTTTTTTACGGGGTTATTTTTAAAAGCTTCCTTCGCTGTCATCATCATTTAAATCGTCGTCTTCTTCTGCGTCATCGTCATCAAGGTCATCATCATCGTCAGCGAAATCATCATCATCTTCTTCGTCGGCATCGTCGCTTTTGGTGAAATCGTCATCGTCATCATTATCGAATTCATCAAAATCATCTTCACCGGTGAAACCAGACAATTCAACTTCTTCATCAAATTGATTTTTTACTTCATTTAATTCTTCGTTGATCATAATATTTTTAAAATTAATAAATTAATAATTTTTTATTTTTATTAAAGGTTGTTTAAATAATTTTTTTTCGGAAAATATTATTAAAATTTTAATGATTTTCGACCTTTTTCTTCTAATTATGCTATTATTATAATCGTAGAAATATTCTTGTCAAGCTCAAAAAGCATAGACAGATTTAGGGATAGATATTATAATTTATTAAAACAATAAAAAAAGAAAAAATGTCATTTTTTTTATCAATTGCTATTGCTTCTTTTGGCGGAGGAATTGTCCGAAGTTTAATGGGTTTTTTAAAAAAAGAAAGCACTTATTCTTATAAAAATCCTTCTTTTAATATCCCTTATTTCTTTTTAACTGTTTTTATTTCCGGCATAATCGGATTATTATCAGCCGTAGCAATCAAAGAATCAGCTATTGTGATTACCGGGCTAACTTCTATTTCTCCAGCCATTGCTTTTATTATTGGTTATGCTGGAGGAGATTTTCTGGAAGGAATCTATCAGATAATTTTAAAGAAAAATCAATAATCCATTCCATGACCAGCTATCACTTAAAATATCTTTCCTGGCAACTTGTCAAAAAACCAAAAAAAATTTTAATGGCAACAAAAAATTTTCTTGCTTTCGGGGCTTACTTTTTTTCTGCTAAAGAGCTTCTGTTTTCCTTGTTTGCTCCTTGGAAAAGACAAATCGAAGATTATGGAAAAGGATTTGATTTTGAGGTTTATTTTCGAGTTTTCTCTGGAAATATTATTTCACGAGCCATTGGTTTTGTTGTCCGAATCATTTTCTTGCTTGCTTTTTTAATTTTTGAAATTCTTGTTTTAATTTTAGGAATAACCTGTTTAATTGTTTGGCTTTTTTTACCTTTAATTTTAATCGCTGGATTTGCTTATGGAATAAAATTAATTTTTGCCTATGTTTAATCTAAAACAAACCGAACTTTACCGAGCAATTGAATCAGAAAAAGATTTTAAAACTTTTTCCGTATTAAGAAAAATATTTTTTACTATTTTTTTAATTTTTCTCGCGCTTTTAATTTTTAATTTTTTTAATAGCCCGGTTCGGGAAATATCATCTTGGCTTGTAGGCTTTGTTTTGATTTTTCTTGCTCCATATCTCTGGCTTCGAACAATGCATACTTTTTTTGAAGAAGAAGTTAAAGTTCCTAACCCTTTTCATCCAGATTTATTTTCCGCGATTAACGATCAAAACGCCAATTTAGCCGAATGGCTTAATTTTAATTCTGCTAAATATTTGGCTCAATCTTTTAAATTAGCTGAAAAAGTAAAACTCTTGGCTCCGCCTTCTGCTTTTTTGCTTTACAGCTTGCTCGATGAGAAAAATCCAAAAATAATATTTTTATTTTCTCGATTAGGAATCTCGCTTTCTGATTTTAAAAAACAATTAGCTATCCTAATTAGCGAAGGCAATATTATTAATGATTCCAATGATTTTGGAACATTTATTTACGAAGCCTCTCAATCGGCAATCAGAAGACAGGGCACACGCATCAAAGAAGGAGATTTAATTTCCGCCTTATCGGAATCAGAGCCAAACTTTAAAAAAATCATCACTGATTTGGAATTGGGAAGGGAGGACCTAGAAAATGTTTCCTGGTGGATTGAATCTGTTAATAAAAAAATAAGAAGCAAAAACACTTTTGGAAATTACGAAAACCTAATTAAAAAAGGCACTCTAGGCCATGATTTAACCTATGGTTATACGCCTACGCTTGATCAATTTTCCATTGATTGGACTAATATTGTTGGACAGCGAGGATATGAAGAAATAATTGGAAATAAAAACGAAATTGAACTAACAGAAAAAATCCTGGGAAGAAAAGGGCCACGCAATGTTTTAATTGTTGGTGAAATCGGCTCGGGACGAAAAAGCATTATCCACTCTGTAATAAAAAAATCTTTATTACAGGAATCAAGCCCGGAGGTGAATAATAAAAGATTTATCCAGTTAGATATTGTTTCTTTGTCTTCAAATATCGATTCTTATGAAAAAACAGAAACAATTATTAATAAGTGTTTAAATGAGGCAGTGAGCGCTGGAAACATAGTTTTAATTATAAATGATTTGCATGATTTTTTGGGCGCAGAGAAAAAGGCTGGAATTATGGATATTTCTGGAATCTTGTTGCCGTATTTAACCGATCCAAGAATGCAATCAATCTGCTTGACTACTTTCCAAGGATTACATAAATACATTGAAGCCAAACCAGCTATTTTAAATGTTTTTGAAAAAATAGAAATTCCAGAAATCTCGCCAAAAGAAACAATGCTTATTTTAGAGAATCTGGTTTTTCGTTTGGAAAAAGAATATGGAAAATTTATTGTTTATGAATCCTTAAAAGAAATTATTGATTTATCTGGAAAATATGTTTCTACGCCTTTTCCGCAAAAAGCTATTTCTTTATTACAAGATGCTTTTACTTATAGCTCACAATTTTCTGAAACCGATTTAATCCTTCCCGAGCACATTGATCAAATTCTGTCCCAAAAAACAAAAATACCGCTTGGCCGAGTAAAAAGCCAAGAAAAAGAAACTTTGCTTAATTTAGAATCTGCTTTGCATAAGCGCGTTATCAGCCAAGAAGATGCTATCAAAGAAATATCATCAGCCATGAGGCGGGCTCGTTCTGGAGTACAAACCAAAAAAGGGCCAATGGGAGGATTTCTTTTCCTTGGTCCAACCGGCGTAGGAAAAACCGAAACTGCCAAAGCTTTAGCTGAAATTTATTTTGGCTCTGAAGATAAAATGATCCGCTTAGATATGTCTGAATTCCAAAGAATCGAAGATATTGCCCGATTGCTTGGCACTGAAACCCAGCCAGGAATTCTTACCACCAAAGTAAGAGAAAACCCCTTTTCTCTTGTTCTGCTTGATGAAATAGAAAAAGCCTATCCTGATATTTTAAATATTTTCCTTCAAGTTTTAGATGAGGGGTATGTAAATGATAATTTTGGCAATAAAGTTAATTTTAGTAATACAATTATTATTGCTACTTCCAATGCCGGATATAAAATCATTTTACAAGCCCTGGAAGAAAAAAAGGAAATGCCAGAAATTAAAAAAGAACTGCTTGATTATGTTTTTGCAAACAATCTTTTTCGCCCAGAATTTGTAAACAGGTTCGACGGCGTGGTTGTTTTTAAATCTTTATCTGAATCTGATTTAAAGCAAATTGCCGCGCTCCAATTAAATAAAATTGCTGATAATTTAAAAAAGAAAAAGATATCAATGATTATTACCGATGAATTAAAAGAAAAAATAGTAAAACTTGGATTTCATCCTATTTTTGGCGCCAGAGAGATGAAAAGAGTAATTCAAGACAATGTAGAAAATGCCATTGCCAAAGCCTTGCTAAGCGATAAAATTGCCCCTGGGGACTCAATTGAAATAAAACCTGTTGATTTTGAGGTAAAAATATTGAAAAAATAACAAACTTCTTCTCTTAAGCCGCTTTTAAGCGGTTTTTTTGTTTCTGTTGATTTTTTGTTGATTTTTATTGTTTTTTAAAAAAATGGGGGAGAAATGGATCAAAGGGGTTGACAAGGATATTTGAGTGGGATAAAATGGTGGCACAGTGTTAACAAGTGGGAAAAAGTGTGGATAAATAAATTTTATGATTATCGGCCAATACAGCTATATTATTGACGAAAAAAAAAGGATTTCTATTCCTACTAAATTCAGGGATTCTTTGGATTTAAGCGCAGTTTTAACAAAAGGATTTGAAGGCTGTCTTTATTTATATCCTCAAACAGAATGGCAAAAATTTTTAGATATGATTAACAAGCTTCCATATTTTGACCCAGCTACCAGAGAAATGAAAAGAACTATTGTGGGATCAGCAATGGATGTAAAGCTTGATTCAGCTGGCCGAATTTTAGTGCCTGATTATTTAAAAGATTATGCTGGTTTAGAAAAACAACTGATTATTGTGGGCTTAAACGATCATATTGAAATTTGGGATGAAAGCAAATGGAATAAATATAGCCCAAATTTAAATGAAATTTCAGACAGACTAAAAGATTTCGGACTATAATGCATATTTCTGTTTTATTAAAAGAAACAATTCAAGGGCTTTGTCCGAAAGAAAATGAAAATTTTATTGATTGCACACTAAACGGCGGAGGGCATACTAAAGAAATTTTAAAACACAATGGACCCAAAGGAAAAATATTAGGCATAGAATGGGATAAAGAAATTTTTGACAACATTAAAAAAGAAAACATTGATCGTTTGATTGCTGTTAACGATTCTTATGTAAATTTAAAAAAAATCGCAGAAGAAAATGGATTTAATAATGTTTCTGGAATTTTATTTGATTTAGGAATGTCTTCATACCAAATAGATGAAGAAAAAAAAGGATTTAGCTTTAGAAAAAACGAACCATTAGTAATGTCTTATGGGGAAGAGAATCAAAGTGCTGCAAAAATCGTAAATGAATATTCCGAAGTAGAATTAGAAAAAATAATCAGAGAGTATGGAGAAGAAAAATTCAGTAGAAAAATAGCAAAAAAAATAATTGAAGAAAGAAAGAATAAAAAAATTGAAACCACATTCCAGTTAATAGAAATAATCAAAAAAGCGATTCCCAAAACATACCAATATTCAAAAATTCATTTTGCCACTAGAACTTTCCAAGCCCTGCGCATTGAAACAAATCAAGAATTGGAGAATATAAGAAAAGCTTTACCCCAAGCAATCGAATTGCTTATCCCTAAAGGAAGAATAGCAATAATTTCATTTCATTCATTAGAAGATCGAATCGTGAAAAATTATTTTAAAGAACAAGAACAAAAGAAAATTATAAAAATATTAACTAAAAAACCAATTGCGCCCGAAGAACAAGAAATAAAAATAAATCCTCGAGCTAGATCGGCAAAATTAAGAATAGCAATAAAATTATAAAATATGGCTAAAAAAAGAAAAATTAAAAACATCTTCAGTCTTCTTCCAATTTTGGTTATTGTTTCTGCTTGTTTTTATGTTTTTCAAATAGCCCAATCTGCTCAATCAGAATATTTAATTAATGAAAAAGAAAAAGAAATCGCTTTGTTAAAAAAAGAAACCGCTACTCTTCAATTAAATATTTCACAAAGCAAAAATCTGGTAAATTTTGAAGACCGCATCACAGAAAAAGGATATGATAAAATAGAAAAAATAGATTATCTTATTATTCCTAGCAATTCAGTGGCCACGAAATAACTCTATTTAGGCTATGCTAAAAAACTTGCGAATTAATTTTATTTTAGCGCTTATTTTTTTCGCGGGAGGGATTGTCCTCTTCCGCCTTTTCATTTTACAAGTTCAAGATGGCGATCACTACAAAGCCATTGCCCAGGGCCGGCAAATTTCAACCGAAAATGTCCAAGGCGAAAGGGGAGCAATTTATTTTATTAATGGCGAACCCTTGGCTTTAACTGAAAAACAGCCTTATGTTTTTATTTCTCCAAAAGAAATGATTAATGAAAACAAAGAAAAAATCGCTGAAGAATTGGAAAAAATAATAGATCTAAAAAAACAAGATATTTTGTTTAGAACTGAAAATGTTAACAGCCAATATGAAATTTTAAAAGAAAAGTTAACCGAACAAGAAGCAGAGGCTATTAAAAAATCTGGGCTAAAAGGGGTTTATTTAGATTATTGGCAGGCTAGAGTCTATCCAAACAATAAAATGGCTGGACAGCTCTCTGGATATCTTAATAAAGATAAAAAAGGGCAATATGGCTTGGAAGAATATTATGATGATATTCTCCAAGAAAAAGATTTAATTGAAAAAAGCCAAACAAATATTTGGAGCTTTTTTACTTCCCAAAACAATGAAACCTCAACCAATGGGGAATCAATCAAGCTAACGATTGATTACAATATCCAGTATATGGCAGAAAAAATTCTTGCGGAAAATGCCAAGGAGTTTGAATATAAAAGCGGACAAATAATTGTCATGGATCCTTATACGGGCGCAATAATTGCCATGGCCCAATATCCTCTTTTTGATCCCAATAATTATCAAAATGAAAAAAATTTCAATATTTTTCAAAACGATTCAATTCAAAAAATTTTTGAACCAGGCTCAATTTTTAAAGCAATAACAATGGCCGCAGCAATCAATGAAAAAGCAGTTACCCCAGAAACTACTTACAATGACGACAAGGGTTATATAATGTATGGAACTTATAAGGTGGCTAATTATAATGAAAAAATTTGGGGATTGATAACAATGACAAATGCTTTGGAGCATTCGGTTAATACTGCTTTGATGGAAGCGGAAAAAAGACTTGGTCATGAAAAATTTTTTCAATATTTAGAAAATTTTGGTTTTTTTGAAAAAACCGGAATTGATTTAAGCGGGGAAGTAGCTTCTAAAAATAAAGAATTAGAAAAGGCAATTAAGCAAAATATTGCCGTTAATTTGGCGAATGTTTCTTTTGGTCAGGGGATTGGAATTACTCCACTTCACATTACTTCGGCCTATTGCACGATTGCCAATGGCGGGAATTCAGTAAAACCCTATCTTGTTAAAGAAAAAGATAATGGAATACAAAAACAAGAAATTGAGCCAACAATAATAAAAAGAATTTTATCTACAGAAACCACGAACACAATGAAAAAAATGCTGGTTAGTGTTATTGAAAACGGGTATGGCCACCAAGCTAAAATTCCAGGATATTATATTGCTGGGAAAACAGGAACCGCTCAAATCCCTTGGACATCTTTAAACGAAAATAAAACAGGATATTCTCCTCAAACCTGGCAAACATTTTTAGGATTTGCCCCGGCTTATGATCCAAAATTCGTGGCTTTGGTAAAATTAGATAACCCCGAAGCAATCAAGACCTCGGAATATTCAGCCACGCCAATGTTTCATGATTTAGCAAAATATATTTTAGATTATTGGCAAATTCCACCAGATTACAGCACAGCAGAAGAATAATTTTTTCTTTGGACAAATAATAATTTTTGTGCTATTTTTTGAAATACCAATTCTTTGGTCCCATCGTCTAGAGGCCTAGGACATTAGATTCTCAATCTAAGAACACCGGTTCGAATCCGGTTGGGACCGCTTTAACAGTGCTTAAAACCTTTTACCAAGATTATTATCAATTTGGAGCCCCTCACATAAACTTCTGATTGACTCATGTTTGGGAGCTTAGCTCCCAAACATGTTTTATTTTCCACTCATTTCTCATTTTCAAGATTAATATATTTTGATATAATGTTTTTAATAAACAAAAAATATTTTAATTATTAACAAATGAATTCTAAAAAGCTTCTTGCTTTTACCTTAATCGAGCTCTTGGTCGTGATTGCAATCGTGGGTATCTTATCTGGTTTTGTTTTAGTTTCTTTGAATTCTGCGACAGATTCTGCTAAAGACGTAAAGACAAAAAATGATTTATCGGCCATTTCCCGGGCGATTCTCACTTATCAAGCTTTGAATAATTCTTATCCTATTGAAGAAACCCCTTGTAGTATTGGTGACGGAACTTGTTTAAACGAATTAGTTCCAAATCATATTCAATCCTTTCCTCTTGATTTTAACAATAATCCTTATCATTATTCTTCCGATGGAACCAGTTTTACTCTTACCGGGGCCTTAACCAATGACCGAATCTTAGCTTATGATTCTGAAACTGGATATAGTGAATTAGAAATTGCCCTGCCTGGATATGCAAAAAAACAATTAATAACTATTTTTAATAATTCCGAAGAAATTTTAACAGATTATCAAATAATGGTAGAAATAACTTATGATGCTGATATGCAATCTGATTTTGATGATATCAGGTTTACAAATTCCAACGGAGCTGTTCTGTCATCTTATCTAGAATCAAAAACAGATGGAGTTTCTGCGATATTTTGGGTTAAAATTCCTGAAATCCCAATAAGTGGAAATACGATTTATTTATATTATGGAAATGAAACAGCTTCTTCAAATTCCAATGGAGATAATACATTTCTTTTATATGAAAATTTCTCGGAATCAACGCTTAATACAGAAAAATGGTTTACTGCTTCTTTAAGAGGAAATTATACTATTAGCTCAAATAGAATCGCTTTTAATGGAACCTCTTGGTGGGGATGTTATATCGGTTCGGTTGAAAAATTTGATAAGACAAAACAATATTTATTAAGTTATAGTGCTTATGATCCGCACAACGGAGGATCGGGTTGCTGTCAAAGAAACGAGGTTTCGGCCTGTTCTTATTCTAATACCGTTGTTAGAGACATGGCTTATTATTATTTACCTGAAAATGGTTTTCATAACAGCTACAATGGTTATGAAACTTGTGTAATCTTAGATGCTTTTTCTGCTTATTCTACTCCAGTAGATAAAAGAGAAAGAAAAATCATCAACGTGGCCACTAGTCCTTTGATAACCCAGCCAACTTTTAATATCGAACTTCATGGAGCTGATTATACTTCCAATCCTACTTATTATTCTCATGTTTTTTTAAGTAAATACGTTACTTCTCCTCCAACGCTTTCTTTTGGTATTGAACAAAATAATTAAAAAAATAAATTAAAATATGAAAAACTTTTTATTTTATATTCCTAGAGTCTTAGCAATCTTAATTATTGCTTTTTTTGCAATTTTTATTCTTGAAGGATTCAGTCCAGAATTCGGCTGGATGGATTCTTTGATGCACTTGATTTTAGCCCTAGCCGCCTTGGGCGCAACAATAATCGCGTGGAAAAAACCAAAAATAGGATGTTGGTTTTTTATTTTTTTTGGAATCTGGTTTTTATGGACAAATTTTGACAATCGTTTACAAAACGGATTAATAATCGGCGGTATTCCATTATTAACTGGAATTTTATTTTTAATCGAAGGGTTTAAAAAAAATAAATGAAATATAAAGATAGAGTTTATAATGAAATAGAAATTCACGAACCGATTATTTTAGATTTGATAAATTGCCCAAGCCTTCAAAGATTAAAATATATAGATCAGGCAGGATACCTTGAGCCATTTTTCCCTGGAACAGCGCAATCTAGATTTGAACATTCAATCGGAGTTTATTATCTTTTAAAAATGTATAATGCCCCTCTTGAAGAACAAATTGCTGGGCTTATTCATGATGTTTCTCATTCAATATTTTCTCATTGCATTGATTATGTTTTAGACGTTGGATCGGAAACAGATCACAGCCATCAAGATAATGTGTTTGATGAATTTGTCAGAAATTCAGAGATTCCAGAAATAATTAAAAAACATGATTTAGACTTGGATTATATTCTAGATGATAAAAATTTTCCTTTAAAAGAAAAAAATCTGCCGGATTTATGCGCTGATCGGATTGATTATTCGCTTCGAACAGCGATTGTATTTAAAGATATTGAAAATGCAAAATATTTTCTAGATAATTTAATTGTAGAAAATAAAAATTGGATTTTTAAAAACTTTGAAAGCGCAAAAAAATTTGCTGAATTATTCTATAAGCTTAATACTGAATATTTTGCAGGACTATCTTCGGCAATTATGTTTCGAACCGTAGGGGATTGCCTTCGGTTTGCCCTTGCTAAGGGATATATTTCCGAAAATGATCTCTATACTACCGACGAACAGGTTATTCAAAAAATCAAATCACATCTTGATCAAGATTTTGATTTAAAATTATTATTCGACCGAATGAATAATAAAACAAAAATTGAAAATAATCCCGATAATTATAAGAAAAAAGTCTTCTGTAAGTCTCGAATCATCGACCCCTTTTGTTATGATCACGAAAAAATAAAAAAAGTTTCGGAACTAGATTCGGAATGGAAAAAAATCTTAATCCAAGAATCTCAGCCAAAAGAATATTTTTTAAAATTTGATAAATAGATTTTCCTTTTTCAAAAATTTTTGCTAAAATAGTTATAATAATAAAATAAATAAAAATGTTTGAATTAATTTTTTATATCCTTGTTTTCTTGCTTTCCTGCGGAGCTTTTTATTTTTCTGGAGAATTGATTGTAAACAGCTTAACGCGTTTGGCTAAATTTTTAAAATGGAAAGAATTCGCTGTTTCTTTTTTGATTATGGCTGTTGTGGCTGCTTTTCCTAATTTATTTGTTGGTATTATTTCAGCTTTAAACAATATTCCTCAGCTATCTTTTGCCGATGTCTTGGGTGGAAATGTGGTTGATCTTACTTTGGCTGTTGCTTTAGCCGCGCTTTTCTCTCAAAACGGAATTCCTGCTCAAAGCCGAACAATTCAAATTACTCTTTCTTTTACAGCCATTGCTGCAGTTTTGCCAGTGCTTTTAGCTTGGGATGGTTTAGTTTCCAGGGCAGATGGTGTTATTTTAATTTTGTTTTATCTTCTTTATTTAATTTGGCTATTTTCTAAAAAAGAAAACTTTAGCAAAGTTTGTGAAGAAACTCCTGCCCAAACCAAGCTCCATAAAAAATCAAATTATTATCTTTTTAATGCTTTAAAAGTAGCCGGCGCAATTCTAATTTTTCTTTTTGCTGCCCAGGGGATCGTCAGCTCGGCCCAATATTTTGCCGAAACTTTTAACTGGTCTTTGATTTTGATTGGATTATTTATTGTTAGTTTAGGTAATTCAGCGCCGGAAATATTCTTTGCCATTACTTGTGCCAAAAAAAACAATGGCTGGATGATTTTAGGCGATTTGATGGGGGCAATTATTGGATCAGCCACTTTTGTTTTGGGAATTGTTGCCCTTATTAATCCTATTGAAATAAAAGATTTTTCTCCTTTTGCTGTGGCTAGATTTTTTACAATTTTTGCTATTTTCTTCTTCTTTATCTTTACAAAAAGCGACCAAAGAATCAGCAAAAAAGAAGCAGCTTTTCTCTTGTTTTTATATATTGCTTTTGTTATTGCCGAGCTCTTTGCCAAAAGCCACACTATATTATAAATAATCATTTCGGTTGACTATTACGCAAGAAAATGCTATATTTCATGCTGTATTAATTAACTCAAAAATTTATGTTAGCAGTAATAAAAACAGGCGGAAAGCAATATAAAGTTGCCCCGGGCCAAAAAATAAAAATTGAAAAACTAAAAGAACAAGAAGGCAATGAAGTTGTTTTCAACGAAGTGCTTTTGGTTCAAGACGATAAAAATTTAGCTATTGGAACCCCTTTGGTAGAAAAAGCTAAAGTAGTCGGCAAAGTTCTAAAACAAGACCGTTACGAAAAAGTGGTTATCTTTAAATACAAACCTAAAAAAAGATACAAAGTTAAAAAAGGTCATCGACAACCTTATACTGAAATAGAGATTTTAAAAATTGAAGCCTAGGCTTTAAAAATCAATTTCTTGTTCATATCCACTCATGCCAGTTTCCAAGTTTCGGAAGCTGGCTCTTTGTTTATCAAAAACCAATTCTACTCGGCCAACCGGCCCGTTTCTATGCTTAGCAATAAGAATATCAGCAATACCTTTGCGAGGAGAATCTTCGTTATAAGCATCTTCGCGATAAATTAAGAGCACCACATCTGCGTCTTGCTCCAAAGATCCTGATTCTCGCAAATCTGATAAGCGAGGAATTTTCGGTGTTCTTTGTTCTACGGCTCGAGACAGCTGGGATAATGCCAAAACTGGAACATTTAGTTCTCTGGCCAAGCCTTTTAGGGCTCGGGATATTTCTGTAATCTGCTGAACGCTATTATCAGTTCTGGTATTTGGAGTAATTAGCTGTAAATAATCAATCACAATTAAACCTAAGCCTCGACTAGATTGTAATCTTCTGGCCATGGCCCTCATTTGTAATACTCCGCAGCTAGAAGCATCATCAATATAAATCGGGGCTTCGGATAAAGTACCCAAGGCATGCTGAATACAGGCAAAATCACTATCCTCTCCATCTGAAGATAAATGGCCTTGCCTTATTTTCCAAGAATCAATATTTGATTCTGAACTAATCAAGCGGTCAATTAATTGATCTTTAGACATTTCCAAGGAAAAAATTCCCACTGGTTTTTTCTCTTTGATTGCCACATTTTTTGCAATATCCAAAGCCAAACTACTTTTACCCATAGATGGTCGAGCAGCTAAAATAACTAAATCAGAATTTTGCAAACCTGATAAAATAGAATCTAATCCATAAAAACCAGTTGATACCCCACGCAAAACTCCTTTTTGCTGAGAAAGCCTTTCCATTCTTTGATAAGCTTCTTCTAGGCACGGCTTAATCGGTAAAAAAGATTGCGTTAAACTTTTTTGCGTAATACTAAAAATTCTTTTTTCCGCTTCATCAAGCAAAGCGTCAGAATCTTCAGATTCTTCGTAACCCATTAAAGTAATATCTTGACCAGCAGAAATAAGATCACGTAAAATTCTTTTCTTTTGAACTATTTTAGCATAAGAAATTATGTGGCTGGCTGTAGGAACAGTGTTTATTAAATCAGTTAAATAAGCCACCCCGCCTATTTCTTCTAATCGGTTGCTAGCTTTTAAGGCTGATGAAACTGAAATCAAATCAATCGCATCTCCTTTGGCAAAAAGCGATTCAATAGCTTGATAAATAAATTGATGACTTCGTTTATAAAAATCTTCGGCTCGTAAAAAATCAGCCACTTTTATAATCGCGTCTTTATCCATCATTAAAGATCCGAGCGTGCTTTTTTCGGCTTCAATATCTTGAGGGGGAACTTTTGTCCCTGGTTTTAAGTTTGAAACTTCTTTTGCCATTAGGTATAATATAGCAAGCCAGACCATTGGCGTCAATTGCGCTAATTATCCCCATTGTTTACAAATTATTAGACTAAAAAACATTATTTTAAATGAAAGTTGGCTTTATTTCTTTTCATTCTTTTGCTAATCCTGGGGGCGTTAAAAGCCATATTTTAGGTTTGTCAAAAGAATTTGAAAAAATGGGCGTAGAAAATAAAATAATCGTTCCGCGCCGTAATTTTTTTGAAAATTACGGAAAAAACGTAATTATTCTTGGCACCTCAATTCCAATAAATATTGCGGGCACGCAAGGCGATCTTTGTTTTAATTTTAATCCATTTGCTATTAAAAAAATTTTAGAAAAAGAAAAATTTGATGTTTTGCATTTTCATAATTTTATTATTCCGTCGGGCTGGCAAATATTAAATAAATCAAAATCTTTAAATATTCTTACCTTTCATGCCAATCTGGATTCTTTAGGAAAGTTAATTAAAACTTTTTATTTCTCTGACAGATTTTTTAAAGAATTAGGGGAAAAAATCGATGGCTTAATCGGAGTGGCTAATCTGAATCTGGAAAACTTTCAAGAATCTCCAAAACCAAAAGCTGTAATTCCCAATGGCATTGATTTAAATGATTTTCACCCTAATTATCCGAAAATAAAAAGGTTTTTAGATAAAAAAATAAATATTCTATTTGTTGGTCGGATAGAAGAAAGAAAAGGATTGATTTATCTGTTAGAGGCTTATAATTTATTAAAACCCATTTACAATGATATTCGATTGATAATTGTTGGCGACGGGATCTTGAAACAATCTTGCCTAGACTATACTCGCGCCAATCGTTTAAAAGATGTTCATTTTGAAGGCGCAAAAAATAATCTTGAATTAAAAAAATATTTTTCTACTTGCGATATTTATTGTAGTCCGGCAATTTTCGGAGAAAGTTTTGGAATCGTGCTTTTAGAAGCCATGGCCATGGGTAAACCAGTTTGCGGTTTTGCCAATAGTGGATATCAAGAACTATTAAAAAACACAAAAGGAGAAGAGTTTTTAGCCCTTCCAAAAGATTCTTCTGGTCTGGCGGAAAAATTAGAAATCTTAATTAAAAGTAAATCATTGCGCCAAGAAATGGGGAATTGGGGATTAGAGCATGTTAAGCAATACTCTTGGGAAAAAATCGCCAAACAAGTTTTAGATTTTTATAAGTCCTGCCAAAAAGCTAAAATCAACATCATTGACAAAAAATAATTTTTATTTTAAGATTTAAAAATACCAAAAGGTGATTCCTTTGGAAAAGTTCTTTATTGATGCTAAAAGCGGATTTTACTTTGTTATTTGCGACAAAGAAATTTCACAATGTACTATTGTTGAGCTGAACGGCGAACACAAAATTCCGCACAGCGGAAACTTGATCTCGATTGTCGCAGATGAGGTTAAGAAAAACGACAAGACCAATTCCAAAAATTCAAAACCAAGATTCGAAGAAAAACCAAAAATAAATCTTTTGCTATTAAGAAACGGCAAGATTATCTTTGAAATCAAAGATATTGAGGGGGGGATTTACAAAAAAGCTTCCCATATGGAATTGCTGTATTAAAAAAGACATTCATTTTTGATGCCTTTTTTTGTTTTCTTAAATTAATTTTTTTTTAAAAGAATCTTTTCGCCATCCATATCTTCAATCGTCCAACCTAATTCCTTTAATTCATCTCTTATTTTATCTGCTTGCTCCCAATTTTTATTTTCCCGGCACTGCTTTCTTTGGTCTAATTTTTGAATCACATCTTGGGGCACGATTTTTAAATCATCTGTCCAAAGAGGCATCCCGTTTTCATCTTTGGTTTCGATTATATAATCTTGCTTGTCTTGGCCAAAGCTATAACCAACTTCGGATAATCTTAAACCCAAAACTTTATCAAAATCAATCAATAATTCGTATTTTTCGCTTTTGTTTATTTTTTTATCCTTGATTAATTCCCAAATCAAAGCTAAAACCGCGGGCATATCCAAATCATTGTTTAAATCATTTAAAAATCGATCTTGATACTTTTTTATTTCTTCAGTTCGGACAGACTCGGATTCATTTTTAAATTCCGCTACTTTTTCATAAAGCTTATCTAAGCTATTCTGAGCAAAATCCATGGCCTCATCGCTAAAATTTAATTTTGAACGATAATGGCTAGTTAAACATAAATAGCGATAAGCGAGCGGGTTATAGCCTTTTTCTTTTAAAATAGCAACTGTAGTAATATTGTTTGCAGATTTACTCATTTTTGCATCTTTTAAAACTAAAAAATCACCATGAAGCCAATAATTCGCTAATTTTAAACCATAGGCAGCTTCAGCCTGAGCAATTTCATTAGTGTGGTGAATAGAAATATGGTCAATCCCTCCGCAATGAATATCAAAAGGAAGGCCTAAATTTTTTGCTCCCATAATTACGCATTCTGTATGCCAGCCCGGGAATCCAATTCCCCAAGGGGAATCCCATTCCATTTGCCTTTGTTCATTTTTCGGGCTGAATTTCCAAAGCGCAAAATCAACTGGATTTTTCTTTTCTTTATTTTCTTCAATTCTTGCTCTTAGTTCTTTTCTTTCTGCTTCGCTCCAAAGACGGCCATAATTATCTCCTAGTTTTGCAGTATCAAAATAAACGCCGTCATTGATAATATAGGTATATCCTTTTTCTTCTAAAAGCTTGATTAACTCGATTTGATCAGTAATCGTATCAGTAGCGCGCACCCAGACTTCCGGCTCTTTAATATTTAAAGCTTTCATATCTTTGATAAAAGCCTCGGTATAAAATTCTGCAATTTCCCAAACAGTTTTATGCTCTCGAGCTGCGCCTTTTTCCAATTTATCCTGGCCTTGATCTGAATCAGAAGTTAAATGCCCAACATCAGTAATATTCATTACCCGTTTTACTAGGTAACCATTGTAACGCAAGGCTCGATCTAAAATATCTTCAAAAATATAAGTTCTAAAATTTCCAATATGGGCATACCAATAAACAGTGGGCCCGCAAGTATACATTCCAACTTCTTCAGGTTTGATTGGAATAAATTCTTCTAGTTTTCTTGTTATAGAATTATATAATTTCATAAAATTAAAAATTAGGTGTTCTTATTCGCATTATATCAAAAGCTTTCTTGGCGGGCAATCACGCTATAAATAACGTTCGCCCCGATCCGGAAAAATAGTAACAATAGTTTTACCTGGATTTTTTTGGGCCACCATCTTAGCTACATAAAAAGAAGCACCGGAACTTGGACCGCCCAAAATTCCTCTTTTAATTGCTAATTCTTTTTTTGCCTGAAACGCTTTTTCTCTTTCCAATTCAATCACTTCATCTACTAATTCCAAGTTTGTTACTGGGGGAACATAATCTCTTAAAGATCTTAATCCTTCAATAATTTCGCCAGGCTTAGGCTGAACGCCGATAACCTTAATATTAGGATATTTTTCTTTTAACTTGCTTCCGATTCCAGTAATGGTTCCGCCCGTGCCCATTCCAGCCACAAAAAAATCGATTGTTTTTCCCTGCATTTGATTAATAATTTCTTTCGCGGTTTTAAAATAATGAGCCAAAGGATTCATTTTGTTTTCATATTGATTCAAAAAAACCAAATGCTCGTTTTCTTTTGTTCTTTTTTTAATTGTTTCGATAGCAATCTTTCCAAATTTATCGTTTTCAATTAAAACAATCGTGCCTCCAAAAGCAGTAATCATTTTAATTTTGTCTGGGCTGGTAGTTTTTGGCATTACTACTTTTACTTTATATCCTTTCATTGCGCCAACCATGGCCAAGGCTACGCCTGTATTTCCACTGGTTGGTTCTACAATCGTGTCTCCAGGTTTTAGGATGCCTTTAGCCTCAGCATCATTAATCATGTTTAGGGCAATGCGGTCTTTAATCGAACCGCCTGGATTCATGCCTTCGATTTTAGCAAAAATATTAGCTGGGTCGTTGTCTTCAGTGCTTTCTATTTTGACTAAAGGAGTGTTGCCGATATAGCTTAAAATATTGTTCATATTATTTTCTTTTATTATTACATAAAAAAACCTCTTCTGAGAAGAGATTGCTTAAAGATAATTATGCTTAAAATCAATCTCTTCTTTTAAGAGGGGAAACAACAGCAACAAGAAATTGAATTTTGATAGCAAATCATTTGCATATGTTTAAGATGATTTTAGCATACCACTCTTGCTTTTTATGTCAAGATAATAATTGACTTTAATAAGAAAAATATGATATAAGAAAATTGTCATCTTAGCCTGCTTTTCAGAGTGAGCCGGAAATTAAGATGGCAACTGGTTTGTAAGCCAGAATAGCACCTTTGATACACACGCCATAGTATATCCTCCAAACCTTTTTGGGAGAATCACTTTCCTTTCTGCATTGGAAAAGTATGATTTTCCCATTTTTTTATATTTGCTTTTTTGATTAAAAAATAATAGAATAAGTTATCTATGGCAAATCAAGTTCTATATCGCAAATACAGGCCTCAGTCTTTTAAAGATTTTATTGGCCAGGAAAATATTGTAAAAATAATTGAAAATGAAATTATTTCAGGCGATATTTCCCATGCTTATCTTTTTTCTGGACACCGGGGAACAGGAAAAACAACCCTGGCTAGGCTTTTTGCCAAAGCAATTAATTGCCTTGATCGCAAAGGAGCCGAGCCGTGCAACAAATGCCCGGCCTGTTTAGAAATAAACAACAATCGCGCCATGGATATTATTGAAATCGATGCCGCCAGCAACAGGGGAATTGATGAAATCCGAGGAATAAAAGAAAGCATAAAATTTTCACCCACATTTTTAAAATACAAAGTTTTGATTTTAGATGAAGCCCATCAGCTAAGCAAAGATGCTGCTAACGCGCTTTTAAAAATGCTGGAAGAGCCTCCGGCGTACGCGATTTTTATTCTTGCTACTACAGAAGCGCACAAAATGATTCCCACAATTGCCTCTCGTTGCCAAAAATTCGAATTCCATAAATTATCGTTTGAAGAAATGGTAAAAAAACTTTCTTTTATTTGTAAAAAAGAAGAATTAGACTGCGAACCCGAGGCTATTAATTTAATTGTTGCTGCTTCAGACGGAAGCATGCGAGACGCAGAAGCAAAACTAAATCAAATTGTCAGCTTCTTTTCCGGTCAAAAAATAAAAGCTGATGACGTGAAACCTCTTTTAGGGATGGTGGATATTAATCTTTTATTTGAATTGTGTGAAATTTTAAATAAAAAAGACAAGCCAGAAGCTTTAAAATTTCTAAATGATAATTTGGAAAAAGGATTGGATTTATCAGAATTCACCAGAGCGATAGTTGACTATTTGCGAAAATTGCTTATCCTAAAGATTGATCCAGGCTTAGCTGAGTCAATTATGCCTGGAGAAACTAAAGATTTAAAAGAAAGAGCCATCAGCCAAGCACAAAGCTTTGACGAACAATATTTAAAAAATATTTTAGATTTAACGCTTGAAGCTGAAGGAAAAAGTAAGTATGCTTCCATTCAACAACTGCCATTGGAACTGGCAATAATTGAAGCAATGGGAGAGTAAATATTATTGCGGGATCGTCTAATGGTAGGACTACGGACTTTGACTCCGCCAATCTTGGTTCGAATCCAAGTCCCGCAGCCATCTTATGCTAATTCAGGTGACTGAGACGCATACATGGAAATACTGGTATTCCAGTATTTTTTGTTTATGATATAATACTGGAAAGTTAATAAATTTAAAAAAATGGAAAAAGAAATTATCTTTAGACTACATGAGAACTTAGAAAAATTAAAACAAGAAAAAGACGACATAGAATTTTGGTTTGCTCGAGATTTACAAAATATTTTTAAATATGTTGATTGGCGTAATTTTTTAAAAGTTATAGAAAAAGCAGAAGAATCATGTAAAAACTCAAAAGAAGAAATTGGCAACCATTTTATTGAGATAAAAAAAGAAATACGACTAGGTAACGATGCTCCTAAAAATATACCTGATATAATGCTAACTAGATATGCCTGCTATCTAATTGCTCAAAATGGAGATTCATCAAAAGAAGAAATTGCTTTTGCTCAAAGCTACTTCGCAGTACAAACAAGAAAACAGGAATTAATTGAACAAAGAATAAAGCTTACAGAAAGAATAACAGCAAGGAAAAAACTTACTACTTCAGAAAAAGAATTTTCTCATATAGTTTTTCAAAGAGGCGTAGATAGTCAAGGATTTGCACGAATAAAAGGGAAGGGCGATACTGCCTTGTTTGGAGGATACAGCACCTCTAACATGAAGAAGAAATTAAATATTCCAGAGAATAGGCCTCTGGCTGATTTTTTACCAACTATCACAATTAAAGCTAAAGACCTTGCTAATGAAATAACCAGTCATAATCTAAAAAACAATAAAAACCTAAAGGGAGAAGAAATTATTACAGGAGAACATGTAAAAAATAACGAAAACATGAGGGAGATGCTTTATAAAAGTGGCATAGCTCCAGAAAGTTTGCCACCAGAGGAAGATGTTAAAAAAATAGAAAGAAGAGTTGTTTCTGAAAACAAAAAAATAGTTAAATCTATTAAAAAATTTAAAAAGACATAATATTAAATCTATGTCAATAACATTTCGTTGAGTTCAACGAAATGTTAAATGGTGTATAATTAGTATAGAAAGTAACTAAATTTATATTACCTTATAAGCAAAATATACACTAATGAAGAAAAAAATGCGCGCAAACCTACAAAATAAACTATCCCAAAAAAGTGCAACTAGTGTCTCATTTTATCCCGACTAAAACGCCTCAAATTAATCAATATTAAACAGCCAAGGAACCCTTACACTGCTTGAAGATTAGGGGTTCCAGACTGACCATCACAGCATTTATGAAAAAGACCCATAAAATAGGTTTTTTTGTATAATTAGTTTTATGAACTTTTGGATTCGAACGCACAGCGACGACGGTCGCGAGCGGGGCCTTGAAAAATTTTCAGCAGAAAATTATCGAAAGGCGGATCCAAGTCCCGCAGCATTTATAATAAAAAATTATATTTTAAAATCATGTTTGGGAGCTAAGCTCCCAAACATTTTTTTATTTCTTTTTTAAAGAATTATTTGATATAATAATTAGTAGTTGGAATAAATAAATTCAACTGCTAAAAATAAAAAATAAATAAATAAAAATATGAAAATAGAATGGAACAAAGTTACTGGGTTTTCAAAAATATTAGCCATTGTTGTTTATGGCGGAACGTTTGCCATTGCTTTTTATCTTGGCCAACAATGCGGAGAACTAAAAGCTGAACTAGGCCATTCTCCAATAATGCCAGATTCAATTCCTAATCAAGAAAACAATATTATTAATGCTGTTACTTTTATCTGCGATAACAATAAGCAAATTGATGCTGTTTTTTATAAAGAAAAAGTGGCTTTGTCTTTAAGTGATCAAAGAAGCCTAGTTTTACCACAAACAATTTCCGCTTCCGGCGCCCGCTATGCTGATGCTCAAGAATCAATTGTTTTTTGGAACAAAGGGGATACTGCTTTTATAGAAGAAGGGGATAAAATGACTTATGAAAATTGCCTGATAAAACCAAAAGAATAAAATGCAGGAAAAAGATTTTGAGCGCTTAGTAGAAGAGGGGATTAAGGCAATTCCGAAAGAATTTCTGGAAAAACTAGACAATGTCGAGATTGTAATTGAAAACAATCCCACGACAGAACAATTGAAAAAATTGAAAATAAGAAACAATACTCTTGTTTTTGGATTATACGAAGGCGTGCCCAAAACAAAAAGATGGGGCTATGCCCAAGTTTTGCCAGACAAAATCACAATCTTTAAAAACCAAATTGAAAAATCCTGTTCAGACGAAAATAAAATCAAGGAAATCGTTAAAGACACGGTTTGGCATGAAATTGCCCATCACTTTGGAATGGACGAACAAAGAGTAAGAAAAGCCGAATTACGGCGAAAAAAATAAAAAACTAAAACAACAAGCAAAATTATTTGCTTGTTTTTTTATTTGACTCTTTTAAAAAACAAGGTATTATTAAATCAGCAAACATTGTTCTTTGCAAAAAAAAGAGGCGGTACAATGTCTGATTTTTGTTCAAAAGAGGCGGCAGCAAATCAAGCGCCCCAATGTTCCTGTAAGGAACAAGTCCGCAAGATAGTTGAACACTGCCGGAAGAAAAAATTATTATTCTGGCAAACCTTACTTTCGCACTCCCAGGATTACATTGAATTCTTGGAATTAACCGAAAGCGATATTATCGCTTTATTGGCCCAAGAATTTGATAATAATAAAAAATTCAAAAAGGGATTTTACAGCATTATTGTTGAAAACAAAAAATTTGTTTTAATCCCTGGATGCGATTGCGCCACCAATTACAGCTTTGAGCCAATATTCACAAAAGCCGACTTAAAGGTCCGCTGGATTATAATGGCTTATTGCACCAAACCTCTTAAATTAAACGAGGACAACGGCCAAAAAAAACCATGGCGAATAGCGCCCTATGAAAGAGAAGAGCTCTTAAATGTAAGTTGCGGTCTTGATTACTGCGACGAAGAAGAAGAGCAAGAAGTTCCCTGGGCAAACATTGTCAGCGATGAATGGCACGAAAAAATCCTCATTGAGCTTAAAAAGTAGCCCCTTTCGGCTTCTTTTTTCATTTTCCAGCTTGACAGTATTTTTTGAACTGATATAATAATTACAAAACATTGAAATATAGATTAATCTAAAAGCAAATGTCAAAAATATTTTTTTCAGCGACAATCTGCTTTAATGGTTAATCTTTCTCTCTATATGGCCGCTACTTAATTGTATCGGCTATTTTTCTTTTTTAAGGCTATCTTGACTTTTTCCTTTTTTTAAAATATGCTAAATCCAGAAATTTTGAGGTGAAAAAAATGAACCTTTTGTCATCAAGAATCGCGAATAAGATTCGCCGGGAAGAGTCAAAGATTTTTGGAAAAATTCCCTTGCCAGTATGCTTCTACCAATGGTTCGGCTAAATGCCGATTTTTTTTATTTTGAAAAAATATATTTTGTGTTATTATTAATCAAAGAAAATAATTATATTTTTTATGAAAAAATTAATCATTGGAAATTGGAAATGCAATCCGCTAAAAACAAGCGAAGCTTTAAAAATTTTTAACAAAATAAAAAAAACAGCCGAAGCTTCGAATTTTGCTAACACAATTATTTGTGCTCCCAATATTTTTTTAAAAGATTTGTTAGGTGTTAAAGGTAAAATAAAAATAGGGGCTCAAAATTGTTCTGCCACAGAACAAGGGGCATATACCGGGGAAGTCTCGGCTGAAATGCTAAAAAAAATAGGATGTAATTATGTGATTATCGGGCACTCGGAAAGAAGAAATTTAAACCGCGAAACAGATCAAGAAATAAATCAAAAATTAATTCTGGCCCTAAAAAATAATTTAATTCCAATTTTCTGTCTAGGAGAAAATAAAAAACAAAGATTTGACAAATCAACTTTTGATGTTCTAAAAAAACAATTTCAAGAGGGGACTATAAAAATTCCTGAATCTGGATTAAAAAAAATAATCTTTGCCTATGAGCCAATCTGGTCTATTGGAAGCGGTAATTTTGCCGATCCAAAATTAATTGAAGAGGTAAAAATTTTTCTTCTTAATTTAATGAAGAAAAAAAATAAAAAAATAGAGATGAAAATAATTTATGGAGGAAGCGTTAATTCGAAAAATGTTTCTGATTATTTTTCCAAAGCTAAAATGGACGGCGTCTTGGTAGGAGGAGCTTCTTTAAATCCAATTGAATTTTCTAAAATTATAGACAAAGCCAGGTCTTAAACTAAAAAAACCGCCTAACGCGGAAGTTCAAAAATAATCTTAAAGAGACGAATAACTTTCTGGTCTCATTCCAATAAAAAGGTGTGATAATTACCGCCATAATGGCGAAATCATTTTTCGGCGATACTGAATCTTTGTCCACAATAAGCAGACAATTGTTCTTGATATGCTTGGTTCCACTTAAATACCTCCTTGTAAAATTGCTATAAATATAATATAGCAGATTTATTAAAAAATGCAAGATTAAAGGCATTCTTTAAGAATGCCTTTTGTGTTCGACAATGCAGCGGTAGGACAAGGATCAAAGGCAGGCTAATTTTTTCATTTTTACCTCTTCTGATTTTTATTCGAATCTCTGTTATTTTTTAAAGCAATTTCTGCTCGTCCCGGATTACTTGGTTCAGAGCAACGCCACCATCTTTTAACACCTCCTCGAACAAAAGGTTCTTTTTTCTTTATATTCTATTTTTTAATTTAAAACAATAGCTTTAAAATTAAAATCTTAATTACTCATTTTTTAGATCTTTACCACTATGAAATTGGCGATGAATATCTCCTAAACGCTTATTCGTAACATGAGTATAAATTTGAGTAGTAGAAATATTACGATGGCCTAGAAATTCTTGAATAATTCTTATATCCACCCCTTGATTTAGTAAATCAGTAGCCATACTGTGCCTTAAGGTGTGCGGAGTGGTAAAATAAGGAATATTAGCCAAAGTAGCATATTTTTTCACAATTCTTTCAATAGAACGGGCCGTTAAACGGCCTTCTGAGGCCTTTCTAGATCGATGAGCAGTAAATAACGCCTTATCTTCTAGAGAACGCGTTTTAAGGTATTTTTTAAGCCAATCCAAAGCTCTTTTTGAGAAATAAACAGTCCTAGGATGATTTCCTTTGCCAATAACGCCTAATTCTAAATCATCCTTATTTTCAATATTTTTGAACTGTTCTAAATTCAAGCTAACTAGCTCGGAAATGCGCAAACCTGTAGAAAATAAAGCCTCTAAAATGGCTCGATCGCGCAAACCCTCCAAAGTTTCAGTTTTAGGTGCTAAAAGCAATTTTTCGATTTGCTCTAAAGATAAAAATTTTACTGTTTTTTCTTTGCGAGCATCTTTAGGTAATTGAATTTTATCAGCTGGCAAAGAAATTATATCTTTATCAGCAAAATAACTTAAAAGCGAACGCAAAGCAATTAAATAATAGTTTTGAGTTAATTTGGATAAAATCTTATTAGTTTCCGGATCTTTGAATCTAGCCAGAAACAAACGATAGCTCCAGATATCTTCAGGTGTAAACTCGTGAGGCTTTAAATCCTGTTTGCGGACTGATTTTAGCCAAGCCCTGAATTTATTCAAATAATGGCTATAATTCTGCTGGGTTCGCTCAGAAAGGCCTTTTTCGATTTCACAATAATCAAGAAAGTCTGGAATATGCTTTAAAATTGGTTTTTCAGATTTATTCATAATTAAATTATAAGATAATAAAAAAGGGAATTAAAAATAAAAATATATTTTTTAGAAATTATTTTTTAAAAATAAATTAAATAAAAAAATAATTAAATATTGTTTGTTTCTAAAATTTTCAAAAAATCAATGGGTGAGAGGTTTTGCTAAGCAATACCAAAGAAAAGCCCTATTTTATGTCGCTTAACCTACATTGTGCGACATTGATTATAATAAGCCATATCAGGCTTATCAGCCCTCCCTTCTAAATATGGTTTATCTTTTTTTATGTTTTAATTATAAATTCTTAAATTTCTTTTGTCAATTTAAAAGTAGAAAGAAGAATTACACTCCCTATTCTTTCAAAAGAATAAAATTAAAAATTATTTTTTAAAATTATTATTTTTGACAAAAATTTCAAATATTTTATATTAATTTTTATAAAGGAATAATTCCGTGTTTTCGCATAACCTTGTTTTCTCTTTTTGCAGAAATTGAATCCAAAGATTTGATTAAAATATTTCTGGTTTCTCTGGGGTCGATTATCATATCAATCTGCCCAAGCTTGGCAGCTCGAAATGGATCCAAAAAATTATCTTTTATCTCCCCTATTTTTTGCTCTTCTGTTTTTTGCGGATCCGAACTATTAGCGATTTCTTTTCCAAAAATTATTTTTACTGCCTGTTCCGGACCCATAACTGCTATCTGCGCTCCTGGCCAAGCAATCACTCGGTCATAACCAAGCTGACGCGAACAAAGAGCAATATAGGCACCTCCAAAAGCTTTTCTTAAAATAACACTGATTTTCGGAACTGTGGCTTCGGCATAAGCATATAAAATTTTTGCTCCGTGCCTAATAATGCCCTGATATTCTTGAACTGTTCCAGGTAAATATCCTGGAGTATCAACTAGGTTAATAAGAGAAATATTAAAAGCATCGCAAAACCTTACAAAGCGAGCGATTTTATCTGATGAATCAATATCCAAAACCCCGGCCATTTTATTAGCTTGATTGGCTACCAATCCTACTGTTTCTCCTGAAAGCCTGGCAAAACCCACAATGGCATTCTCAGCAAAATTGCCCTGCACTTCAAAAAAAGAATTTTCATCAAAAATCTCGGCAATTATATCTTTCATATTATATCCCTTATTAAAATCATCGGGCACTAATTCTAAAATCTTTTCATTTGGCCCTGCTTCTTCAGAGACGAAATCAGAAATAGAGTCTTCTAAATTGTTTTGAGGCAAATAAGAAAGAAGTTTTTTTACGCCAGAAAAACAATCTTGTTCGTTTGAAAAAACAAAATGAGCGCATCCGCTTTTTTGAGAATGGACCAGGGCTCCGCCCAAAGATTCAAAATCAACATCTTCTCCTGTTACTTTTTTAATTACTTCAGGGCCAGTGATATACATCTGAGAAATTTTATCAATCATAAAAATAAAATCAGACAATCCAGGAGCATAACAAGCTCCGCCAGCCGAAGGGCCGGCAATAATGCTGATTTGCGGAACAACGCCTGAAGATTTAACCATGTTTTTAAAAATAGAAGCATAACCATCAAGACTGGCAATTCCTTCTTGAATTCTAGCTCCGCCAGAATCAATTATCCCAATAATCGGACAACCATTTTTTTCTGCCAATTCAATAGCTTCAGCTATTTTTTGGCCATGCATCTCCCCTAACGATCCTCCCATTTTCGTAAAATCTTGACTATAAACATAAACCGGCCGACTATTTATTTTTCCAAATCCTGTAATCACGGAGTCGTTAATAAATTTATTTTTTCCCAACTCTTGCTCGGTAAATCTACTTTCTGCAAAACTTTTAATTTCTAAAAAACTATTTTCATCTAAAAGCAAATTCAAACGTTCTCTGGCCGTAAGCTTGCCTTTTTGGTGTTGTTTCTCTTCAAGCCCTTGGTTACTAGAATCTGCTTTTTTTTGATTTAATTTTTCAATTTCTTTTTCAAAATTCATATTTTTTAATTTTTTATTGGCTGATTATTTCCAATTGTTTTTTTAAACCAATTAAAATTTCTTCTAAAATTTGATTATTGTCAATTTCCTGATTTAGCTCAATTTTTAAAGAAGTAGCCTTGTCTTTTAATTCTTCGGGAAAATTATCAATATTAGTATTTAATCCGATTCCGATTATGGAAAAAACAGGATTCTGGCCAATGATTATATTCTCTGTTAAAATCCCAGCTACTTTTTTTTCTTGAAGTAAAATATCATTTGGCAATTTAATCAAAGGCTGCAAATTAAAATCATTTTTTAATGTTTGAGCAATAACAAAAGCAGTTAAATTAGTAATAGTTTGCAAATCATCGATATTGGTTTTTGGCAAAATAACTGAAAAATAAAGGCCTCCGACAGGAGAAAACCAACCCTCCCCTTTCCGGCCATGACCAGAAGATTGCTCTTTTGAAACAACAACGGTCCAAGGTTCAAAATTTTCAGCAACTAGTTCTTTTGCTTTTTCGCTGGTCGAAGCAATGTTTTCAAAATTTATTATTTTAAAGCTTTGTTCCATAAATTTAAAATTATTTTATTCTAAAATTATTAAAATTTCATTTTCCTTTACTTTTTGATCCTTGGTTACTAATACTTTTTTTATAACCCCTCTGGTTTCGGATAAAATATCATTTTCCATTTTCATAGCTGATAAAATTATTAATTTTTGTCCAAACTTGATTTCCTCTCCTTGTTTTACAAAAATCTCGGAAATAATACCAGACAGCGGAGTTTTGATTTCTTTTATTTTTTCACTTTCAAAAATATTATTTTTCTTTTCTTTTGTTTCTTCTGTTTTAACCTGCTGATTTTTTTGAAAAGAATATTTTTTTCCATCAACCAATATATCTGTTTTTTCTTTATCTTCTCTTATTGCAATTGAATATTCCTTGTCCTTAATTTTAATTTTAAAATTCATAATTTTATCTCATCATTTTAAAACGATTATTCAATTTCCACGAATCAGGATAATTTTTTTTAGAGCAATCATTATTTTTTAAATTGCCATAAACCTGAAAAATCGCTTCAGCTAATTCTGACTCACTAATATCTTTCACTAGGTTTGCTTCCAATTGTTTCTGCGTTTTCGGATTATACATAATTTCTTTTAAAATTCCGGTCTTTTCAATAAAATTAGAGTCATATTCCCCTTTTAAAAAATCTTGATGCCTTAAAAGAATTTTAAAAAAAGGAATTGTCGTGGCTACTCCTTCGATAATAATTTCATCTAACGCCCTTTTTAATTTTCCAATGGCTTCATTCCTGGTTTTTCCATGAGCAATCACTTTCGCAATTAATGAATCAAAACAAGGAGAAATTTCCTGGCCTTGTTGTAAAAAGCTATGCACAAAAATCCCCTGCCCTCCAGCAGAAACATACTTTTTAATTATTCCCGGGGTGGGTAAAAAATTCTTTTGCGGGTCTTCGGCGTTGATTCTAGCTTCAATCGCCCAACCAGAAAAATGAATATCTTTTTGGGAAAAAGGAATTTGCTCTCCCCGAGCAATTCTAATTTGCTGTTCAACGATATCAATTCCTGTGATTGCTTCGGTTACTGGATGTTCTACTTGAATTCGAGGATTAACTTCCATAAAATAATAATTACCCTCCTGATCCATTAAAAATTCTACTGTGGCTGCTCCTTGATACTTCATATCTTCACATATTTTTTTTGACCAAAAACCCATTTCTTCTCTTTGTTTTTCAGAAAGAAATGAAGAAGGAGATTCTTCAATTAATTTTTGAAATCTTCTTTGAATTGTGCAATCCCTTTCACCCAAATGAACAGCTTTTCGCCCGTCACCCAAAACCTGAAATTCAATATGCCTTGAATTAGGAAGATATTTTTCCAAAAAAAAGTCTAAATCAGAAAAACCGGCAGCCATTTGCTTTTGAATACTGCTTGTAATATTTAAAAAATCGGTTCCGCTTAAATCATGATCAACCACTCTAATTCCCATTCCCCCTCCTCCTCGTTGAGCTTTAAAAATAAAAGGAGGCTTGATTCTTTGAGCGGTTGCAAACAAATCTTTCGTGGTTCTGATTGGTCGGTCGCTGGCAGGCAAAGTAGGTACTCCCAATTTTTTGGCAATTTTTTTTGCTTCTACTTTGTCTTCAAATCTTCGCAAAATATTATAATGTGGTCCGATAAATTTGATTTTATTTTTTGCACATAAAAGCGCAAACTTCCAATTTTCTGCTAAAAAACCATATCCCGGATGAATGGCGTCTGCCTCTGCCCGCTTGGCGATTTCAATTATTTTCTGTTTATCTAAATACCCAGAAGATCCTTCTTTTTCTAAAAAATAATATTCGTCTGCTAATTTAGTTTCCAAAAAATTTTTTTCTTCTCCTGGAGCAGGACACAAAGCAATGGTTTTTATTCCCATTTCCTTACAAGTCCTGATAATCCTGATAGCAATTTCTCCGCGATTGGCAATTAAAAGTTTTTTAATTTTCATAAGCTAATTTTTTTATTTCAACCATAACTTTATCAGTAATCAAAGCGCAGACATTTTTATATTCTTCAGAATCAGTCTCTAAATTTTCTGCTTGTTTAAAATATTCCAAAAAAACAAGCGGCTGGCCAATATTTAAACGAATGCTCTTTTTTAATTTTGGCTTTTCGCCAGGTGGAAAAATTTCAAAAGCTCCACTAATTCCCATTGGTAAAATTGGAACGCCTGTTTTTAAATAGATTTTTGCTACCCCCCATTTTCCAGATTGAATTTCTCCGGTTCTAGTTCTCGTCCCTTCGGGATAAACATTCAGAATATATCCTTTTTTAATATATTGAATTGCTTTCTCAAAGGCTTGCTTTTTAGAATCACTATCGTTTCGATTAACCGGAATTACTTCGGCTAAATCATAAAAAAAATTTCTTAAAAAACCCCAGCCTTTATTTTCTCGATCAATTTGTCCGATATAAGTAAATCGGCGAGGCACACACAAACACCCAGAAAGCATAATATCCAAATAACTCTGGTGATTGCTGGCCAAAATAAAATTATCTAAAGGAATATTTTCTTTTCCTTTTATTTCTTTGATAAATATTGTTTTAACCAAAGGGGCTAAAAAAATATTGCAAAAAATAGAAAATAATTTATTCATTTTTATTCAAAAAATTTAGCACTATTTTTAAATAATTCGTCTGCTTCGGTTATTATCTCTTCGATTATTTCCTGGCAAGTCTTAATTTGCGTAATTCCTCCAGCGCAAATTCCGCAAAGCATTGGAGTTAAATCAATGTTATTCGATCCCTTGTTGCCGGCAAATCTTTCAGAATTGATTTCTTCAGGAAAAGGATTCAGGCCTTCTATTTTTTTAATATTTTCAGTTAGCTTATTTTTCAAAGCTCGAATCGGATGCCCGGTAAATCTAGCCACCACTGTTACATCTTCATCAGTAGCATTTAAAATCGCTTTTTTATAATTTTCGTGAATCTGACATTCTGTGCTCGCCATAAATCTGGTTCCAATCTGCACCCCATCTGCACCTAATAACAAAGCAGCCGCAAAAGTTTGGGCATCATAAATTCCCCCGGCTCCAATCAGTGGAATATTTTTAATCGCTTGCCTGGCTTGAGGCAAAAGACAAAAAGTTGAATTTTCGCCAATATGCCCCCCTGATTCCATGCCTTCGACCACTACTGCATCCACTCCGCTCTGTTCCATTTTTTGCGCCAGTCTTACCAAGGGAACCACAGGAATAACTTTTATATTTTTACTTTTTAAAATCGGCAAAATTGGCAAAGGATTTCCTCCGCCTGTAAAAACAACTGGAACTTTTTCTTGAATAATAATCCGAACCAACTCGCCCACTTTTGAATTCTGCATCAACAAATTAACACCAAAAGGCTTATCAGTTAAAGCTTTTGTTTTTTTAATTTCCTGTTCTAGCCATTCTGGCGAAGCAAATCCCGATCCAATTACTCCAAGCCCTCCGGCATTGCTTACCGCTGAAACCAAAATTGATTCCGAAACTCCAGCCATTCCACCTTGAATAATTGGATACTTTATTTTTAAAAGTTGGGTTAATTTGTTTTTTTCAAACATCTTTATTCAAAATTATAAATTATTTATTTACTATTAATGGTTGTTTTTCTAAAATTGCATTAGCTTCGCTAACTAATTCGTTTATTAATTCTTTAACGCTAACAATTTCTTTTATTTTCCCTACATTTGTTCCAGCAAAAACAAGGCCATTTTCCAAATCTCCTTTTCGCGCATTTTCCAAAGCCTTTAAAATACAATAGCTTTTATCGCAAACCGGGCCAATACATCCTACGCATTCAGCGAGATCAACTTTGGGAACAATATTATTTAAAAGCCTTTCCACGAAAGGAGTTTTAATTGCTCGACCTGGCAATCCAACCGGAGATTTTATTATCACCAAATCTTCATCTTTAGCATTGATATAAGCTTGTTTAAATTTTAAATCCGCATCACATTCGTTTGTGGCCACAAATCTTGTTGCCATTTGCACGCCCTTGGCTCCAGCTTGAAACATTTCCACAATATCTTGTCCGTTAAAAATTCCACCAGCCGCAATAATTGGTATTTTAATAGATTCTGCTGCTTCTTTCACAATATCAATTGTTTTTCGAAATTTATGCCCCTCAGGAAATCCCAAATGGCCACCAGCATCACACCCCTCAATGATTACTGCTGCTGCTCCGGCCTTTTCTGCTTTTTCAGCAACTTTTACCGAAGAAGCCACGGCTAAAACCGGAATATCATATTTATCAGCAATCTCAAAAATATCTTCCCGAAAACCAGCTCCTTGAATTATTAAATCAACACCTTCTTCGGCTGCTGCTTTAACAAATTCTTTAAAATGCCCGACTACTCCCATAATATTCACACCAATTACTCCTTCTGGGCCAGCAATTTCCCGAGCCTGCTTAATTTCATTTTTTACTTCTTCAATATTCTGCATTCCAGAAATAGCAATTATTCCAATTCCCCCTTCTTTGGCTACTGCTCCTGCTAAATTATGCAACGAAACTCGAACCGCCATTCCGCCTTGAATAATCGGAATTTTGGCTATTGTTTTTCCTATTTTTAAAACCGGTAAACTTAAATATTCTTTAGGTTCAATTTTTTCCAATTCTTTTTCTTGTTTTGATTCCTCTAGTTTTTGCTCCATTTCTTTTTTTTCTACTATAGCCACGCTAAATCTTACTTCACATTTTTTTTTGCCATTTACCAAAGCTTGTCCTAAAAAATTAGCAATTTTTTCTTGATAAATTCCAAGCATTTTTACTTGATACTCTATTTTGTTCCCGGGCCAGATTGGTTCGTAAAAAAAAGCACTTCTCACTTGATAAGCCAACAAGTGTTTATTTTTGCTTTGCTCTTTTAATTTCTCCCGAAGTAATAAGGTTCCGGTTTGGGCAATCCCTTCTACCACCAAAACCCCTGGCATTATCGGAAAATCAACAAAATGCCCTTTAAAAAAATCGTTATCAGGGCTGGTATATTTATATCCAACAATAGCTTCATTTTCTATTTTCTCAATTTCATCAACCCATAAAAAAGGATCACTGTAAGGAATTATTTTTTTAATCTGTTCTCTTGAATACAGCATAATAAATTAAATACTTTAATTTTTTATAAAGACAATCCTCCGTCAATATTTAAAACTGCCCCGGTAATAAACCCTGCTTCCGGTGAAGCCAAAAAAACAACAGCTTCGGCAACTTCCTCTGGTTTGCCAAAACGACCTAAAGCAGTTAATTGTTTTACGGTTGCTTTTAATTGTTCGGGAATAGTTTCCGCCATTTTCGTTTCAATAAATCCAGGGGCAATGGCATTAACCCTTACCCCTACTTTGCCAACTTCTTTGGCTAATGATTTTGTAAAAGCAATGATTCCCGCCTTACTGGCAGCATAATTAGTTTGGCCAAAATTGCCTCGCAATCCCACGATTGAAGCAATGCTTACAATATTGCCCTGCTTAGGAACAATTAAAGGCAAACAAGACTTAGTGCAATTAAAAACTCCGGTCAAATTTACATCAATTACTTTTTGCCATTCTTCGGTTGTCATTTTTGCCAAAGTTTTATCTTTTGTTATGCCAGCGTTATTAATTAATATATCCAACCCTCCCATTTTTGCTTGAATCTCTTGCATCATTTTTTCCACTTCTTCAATTTTTGAAACATCGGCTAAAAAATACTCGACTAATCCATGATTATTTTCAATTTCTTGCTTTAAAGCCTTAAGATTTTCTTCTTGAAAAGAAATATCATTTAATGCTATTTTTGCGCCCAAAGAAGCAAATTTTAAAGCAATCACTCGACCAATTCCTTGCGAAGATCCGGTAATTAAAACTGTTTTATCTTGAAACATATTTTTAAAAAATTAAATTAATTATATTTTAATCAGATTAAATTGAATTTCTTTAATGTGTCGGCCAACAAGAGAAATATCTTCAAAAGAAATATCAGCAATCAAATCGGAAATCTCTCGACTCATTATAATTTCATTAAAAACCCTGTCTAATTTTAAAAAGCTTTTTCCGGCTAAAATTATTCCTAGATAATAAATATACCCTTCTTTGTCTCTCAGATAATCAGCTTCGCTTAAATTAATAAGATTATTAATTTTGTTTTCCAATTTTTGAGCAATTTCTTTTTCCGAACAAAGATATTTTAATCCAAGATAATTTTCTTTTTTTAAAATTCGAAAAATATTTTCGGTGGCTTTCGCTCTGCCTGCTTGATTAATTCCTAAATTAATTACTAAATCAGCCTTGATTACTTCTTCAGAAATTTCTAAATCATCTTGCTTAATAAAGTTTGTTTTATTTAAATCAAGCGGCATAATTTTGTTTTTCAAACAAACTGCCAAAAGACCGGATCTTTCAGCCATTGCCTCTATCGGAATTTCCCCAAACGCCTGAGAAGCTATTTTTATATTTTCAATTTTTATATTGTTTTGAAGTAAATATTCGATAATTGCTTGCAAAAATTCTGGAGAAGTATTTTCTCGAACATGGGCTTGAGTGGCAGAAAAAAGACTAGGTAAAATTAAAATCTTAGAATTTTCTTTTAATTCCAATCCTTTAATTAATTCTATTGCTTTTCTGATTGCTTCCAAATAATCATACTTAATCCGCCAAACAGCAATTGCCTCAGAATCAGAACAATAAGACAAGCAATCCCCTTGATTCAATTCTTGAATTGATTTATAAACCCATTTATTATTATTTTCATCTTCTATTAAGGCAGAAAAATATGGAACAAAAGCATGCCTCATCGTAGGAATTATTACTTTTGAAGCTGAAACAACTTTTGCTTGTTTTGAAACCAATGGTTCTAATTTAATAAAGCAAAATGGACATTCACTTAAGGGATATTGCCAAACTTTTCCACATTTTAAACATTTATAAAAAGGCATAATAATGTTATTAATTATTTTTTTCAAAAATATGAACTGTTACGCTTCCTCCTGCTCCGCCAATATTATGAGTTAATCCATATTTGGGCAAAGGATTGGTTTGCCTTTCTTTTTCAGCTCGACCCTTAAGCTGATTGGTAATTTCATAAATTTGCGCCAGACCCGTAGCAGAAATAGGATGGCCCTTGGCTTTTAATCCTCCTGAAGGATTAATGGGTAAAGATCCTCCTAAATTTATTTTTCCAGACCTAATTAATTCCGCCCCCTGGCCAAAATCCGCAAATCCTAAATCTTCATAAGAAATAAGCTCTACAGAAGTAAAGGCATCGTGGACTTCAGCAACATTAATATCATTTGGAGTTAGTCCAGCCTGGCCAAAAGCTTGTTTAGCAGCTAATTGCGTAGCCTTGAAATGAGTTAAGTCCTGGCGCCCAAAAGTCATTAAATAATCTGTGGCAAATCCAGAACCGATTACTTTGATGTCTGATTCTTCTTGGCTTAAAATAACAGCCGCTCCCCCGTTTACAGATAAAGAACAATCCATCAGGCGAAAAGGAGAGGCAACAATTGGAGAATTTTTAATTTTTTCCAAATCAATGGGTTTTTTATAAAAATAAGCTTTGGGATTAAGGGTAGCATTGGTATGATTTTTAAAAGCAACCAAAGAAAGGTCATCCATAGTGGCCTTGTATTTTGCCATATATTGCTGCCAGATCAAAGCGTTTTGAACTGGAAAAAGCATTCCTTCTGGCTGTTCAATTGTTTTTTCCGCTGCGGAAAGAATCCAATCAACTGTTGTTTCGCTTTTATTGTCAGCATATTTTTCCGAAGCCAAAACCAGAATATTTTTAAATCCCTGCAAGTGCAAAGCAGTCCAAAAGGCTACCCCACCTCCTCCACAAACCGAAGGCACCTCGATAATAGGAACATTTGTTTTAAAAAGATCGGAGAGAAAAGAAACTTTATGAGATTGATGCTCTCCGCCAGCCGCACTAGAAATACTGGAAAAAACAATAGCATCAATATCAGCGGGAGTCATTTGGGCGTCTTTAAAAGCCTCTAAAGACGCTTCAAAAGCAAACTGCCACCATGGTTTGGTTGAATAATCAAACTTTGTCATTCCCACTCCTTTGATATACATAGTATTTTTTAAAGATAAATTAATTAAAAAAGCTCTATCATCTTCCAGAGCTATAAGAATATTTTACCTTGCTATTTTTCAAATAGCAATCATTCTGTCCACAGGTAGGTTTTAATTTTTGAAAATAAAAACAAGCCAAAGCTTGTTTTAAAAAAATTTCTTAACCGCCTTTTCGCCTTTGTCGTTCAAAATAATCAAGCACGCATTTTTCAAACTCTTTTTTCTTAAAATCCGGAAAAAAAGTTTTTGTAAAATAAAGCTGGGCATAAGCTGAGTCCCACATCATAAACCCAGCAGACAAATGAGGATCATCTTCACTGCCGGTTCTAATAATTAAATCAACGGCTGGAAGGTCTTTAGTCCAAAGATTATCCTTAATCGTCTTTTCAGTAATATTTTGTTTCTTTTCTTTAATTTTCCTCAAACAATCAACCATTTCATCTGTGCCATTGTAAGCCAAAAGAAAAGTTAAATGATAATGGTCGTGATTCTTTGTTTTTTTAATAATTTCCGCTATTATTTTTTTGGTTTTTTCTGGAAAATAATCCTGATAACGTCCCAAAACAGTTACTTTTACCTTGTTTTCATAAATTCGAGAATCAAGAATCATTTTTTGAAATTGGCTTTCAATGATTTTATAAATATAATTGATCTCGGTTTTTGATCTTTTTAAAACATTATCCAAAGACAATCCCCAAAAGGTAAGATAAGGAATTTTTAATTCTAGGGTTTTTTCCAAAATTTGCTCAAAAGAAGATGATCCTTTTTCGTGGCCAACTATTGATGGCAATCCTCTTTTTTTGGCCCAACGCCTATTCCCATCCGGAATCAAAGCAATGTGCTGAAGAGATTTATTCATTTTTAATTTTTTTCTATTCTTATTTCTTGTTTATTATCGTTTTTGGCACTTAAATAGCCCAGGGAAAAAGACAGTAATGAAATTAAAATAACTGCTAAAACCAAAACTATTTCCGTTTGATTGGCTTTGACAAATCTGCCTATTTTTGCTAACATTTTATTACTTGATTATAATAACAAGCTGATATATATATATTAAATCAGTAAAGAAAAAAAATGTCAAAAACAAAGGCCGCAGGCACAAGTCGTCTTGGTAGAGATTCTCAGCCAAAATATTTAGGAATAAAATTATTTGCTGGAGAAAAAGCCAAAGTCGGTTCTATTATCGTCAGACAAAGAGGAACTAAATTTACTCCTGGCGAAAACACCAGAAAAGGCAAAGATGATACTGTTTATGCAATAAAAGAAGGAACAGTCTTTTTTTCCACCAAGCAAAAAAAATGCTTCGATGGATCTTCAAAAAAAATAAAACTGGTCCACGTTAAAAACAAATAATCAAAAACAGGGCTTGGCCCTGTTTTTTATTTTGAAGCTTTTTTAATAAATTCTTTAAATAAAGGGTGAGGGGCTAAGGGTTGTGATTTAAACTCTGGATGAAATTGCGTTGCCACAAAAAATGGATGATCTTTTAATTCCACTATTTCCACTAAATCTTTTTCCGGATTGATTCCTGACATAATCAATCCTTTTTTTTCTAATAAATCCCGATAATCATTATTTAATTCATAACGATGGCGATGCCTTTCAAAAATTATTTTTTGTTTGTATGCTCGAAAGCTGTTTGTTCCAGATTTTAATTCACACTTCCAAGCACCTAAACGCATCGTAGCTCCATAATTTTTATGCTTCATTAGTTCAACCTGTTCTTTCATTAAATCAATAACCAAATTTTTTGCTTTTGGATCAAACTCTGCAGAAGTGGCATCTTTTAATCCGCAAACATTTCGAGCAAACTCGATTGTGGCTAATTGCATTCCCAAGCAAAGACCCAAAAAAGGAATTTTATTTTTTCGCAAATATTCAATTACTTTTATTTTCCCTTCAATCCCCCTTTTGCCAAACCCACCAGGCACAATAACGCCATCAAAATTTTTTAATTTTTTCAGCTCTTCTTTATCTCCAGTTTCAAATTTCTGAGCAGACAACCACTGAATCTCCGGGTGCTTATTATTCGCCCAACAAGCATGTTTTACTGCTTCGATTACAGAAATATAAGAATCCATTAAAGAAAATTCTCCGGTTTCAAAATATTTTCCCACAATACCTATTTTCACAACTGGATTGTCTTTGCGAATGCGATTAATCAATTGTTGCCACTCTCGACCATCTTGTTTTTTCTTTCGCACCCCTAATTTATTTAAAATCCTATTTCCCATTTCTTCTTTCTCAAAGATCAAAGGAATAGCATAAATAGAATCAACATCGGGAGTAGAAATCACATCTTTGGGATCTAAATTGCAAAAAATAGATATTTTCTTTTTTCGCGGAGCATCCAATGGTACCGAAGCTCGACCCAAAATAAAATCAGGCTGAATTCCAGACTCATTTAATAGTCGACAAGCTGTTTGCGTGGGTTTGGTTTTCATCTCTCCAATTATTTTTAAAGTTGGCAAATAAGAAACCAAAACAAACAAAACTTTTTTTGGATTTTGTAATTTCATCATTCTGGCTGCTTCTAAAAATAAAAGATTTTGATATTCTCCAACCGTTCCCCCTATTTCAATCAACACAAAATCAGCTTTTGTTTTTGCCCCCACTTTTTTAATCCGGCTGATTACTTCATTGGGAATATCAGGAACGACCTCAACGCATTTTCCATCAAATTCCAAATTTCTTTCTTTGGCAATCACAGCTTGATAAACTCGGCCAGTAGTTAAATAATTTTCTGTTGATAAATTTTCGCCTAAAAATCTTTCGTAATTACCCACATCTTGATCACATTCTGTTCCATCGTCAGTTACAAAAACTTCGCCATGTTCAGTCGGGTTCATCGTTCCGGCGTCAATATTAATATAAGGGTCTATTTTTAAAGCTGTTACTTTAAATCCTTTGTTCTGCAATATTTTACCAATCGAAGCAGTGGAAGCACCCTTGCCAACGCTAGACATCACTCCCCCGCCAACAAAAATATAATAAGGCATTGATTTTAAAAAATTATTTTAATAATTTAAAAAAGAGGGCACTACTCCTCTTCTTTTTCTGTAATGATTATTTTTATTTCCGCTTCTAGGTTGTGGTCAAATTCGACATGAACATCAAACTCTCCCAGCTCCTTAATTGGATTTTCTAATTTTATTTGATTTTTTTCTATTTTAAAATTTTGCTCTTTTAATTTTTCACAAATTTTTTGCTTGGTCACTGATTCATAAACCTGGCCCTCTTTGCCTACTTTTACTCCGATAATTATTTCTCGTCCATCTAATTTTGCTACCAATGCTTCTGTTTCTTTTAAGGCTGCTTCGGCTTTTTCTTCTTCTTGTTTAATTATGTTTTCCAATTGGGCAAGCTTTTCTTCCGTGGCAGCAATAGCTATTTTTTTAGGGAATAAAAAATTATTAGCATAGCCAACTGAGACTTCTTTAATTTCATTTTTTTTCCCTAGATTAGGAATATTTTTTAATAAAATAACTTTCATAAAATTTTATTGAATTAAATTATCCAACTGCTCCAAAGCTTTTTTTAATTGTAAATCATTTTCTTTTTCGATATCTTCTTGGGTAAGCTTTACTTCAATGCTTGGCTGAATCCCCTTTTCTTGGATTAACTCTCCATTAGGAGTATACCATTTTGCCACGGTTATTTTCAAGGAAGAACCATTTTCTAGATTAAATAATTTCTGCACCACACCCTTGCCAAAAGTTTTTTCCCCAATTAAATCAATTTGACGATTATCTCTTAAGGCCCCGGAAAGGATTTCAGCCGCTGAAGCAGTTCCTTGATTAATCAAAATAACTGTTGGAATTTCCGCTAAAATTCCCGGGCCTTTTGATTTGTGTTCTATTTTATTTCCGTTTTTGTCTTGTTCTGATAAAACAATATCTCCTTTTTTCAAAAACCAACTGGCAATTTCATCGGTTTGGTCTAATAATCCTCCGGGATTATTCCGCAAATCAAGCACAATGCCACTAATATTCTGCGCAAGCATTTCATTAATAGTTGATTTAAAGGCTTGAACTGTATTTTCTGAAAAATGATAAATTGTTAAAAGCGCTACTTTTTTTCCATTAAAAGTTGTTTTTATTTCCAAATCAACTGAAGGCATAACGATTTCGTCTCTAATTATTTCAAAAGTTTTGATTTGATTATTTTCCCCCCGAAAAACTCCGATAACAACCTTTGTCCCTTTGGGGCCTTTAATCATACTAATCACTTGTTCGATTGATAAATCAGAAATAGGCTGTTTATCAACTTCAAAAATAGTGTCCCCAGCCAAAATTCCAGCTCGAAAGGCCGGAGTTCCTTTAATCGGAGCAACAACTTTTACTTTTCCGTCTTTTGCATCAATTTGCACCCCGATTCCATTAAAGGTTCCGGAAAGATCTTCTCTAAATTCTTTTGATTCTTGTGGATTAAAAAAAACAGTATAAGGATCGCCCAAAGCTTTTACCATTCCAGAAATAGCACCATAACTTAGCTTTTCTTTATCGATTTGTTGAGGGTCAACGTAATTATTAAGAATTGTTTCTAAAGTTTTTTTCATTAACCCCAAATCAATTCCATTAAAAGCTGCTTCCAGAGTTAATGATTGTTTTTGATTAAGATAATCATTAAAATAAAAACCACCGAAAAATGCAACTCCGATTAGAATAGTTCCAATGATATTTTTTGTGAAAAACTTCATAATATTTATACGTTCAGAATACCATAAATTATCATCCCCTGACAAGCATTGATTTTAAGCGTTTTTTTTGTTTTTTTAGATTATTTTTCCAATTAAATAATTCCAGTGATAATCAATTATTTCTACTTTTGCTTTTAACCCGGTTTCCCCATTTTTTAAAACAATCGCCCGGCCAAAATCATTTCTCGCTAAAAAGCCTACTTTATTTTTTTGAATGATTAAAATATTTTGTTTAGTTTTTAAAAATTTTTTATTATTTTTAAGATTATAATCTTGAAAAATCTTTGTTAAGATCCTAGATCGCTCTTTTTTAATCCGATCTGGATAATCAGGCAAAGAAAAATCTTCAGTATTTTTCCTTCGAGAATATTTAAAAATATGCAAAACCTCGGGCTTTATTTTTTTTATAACCATTACTGTCTTTTTAAAATCTTCTTCGGTTTCAGAAGGATGTCCAACTATAACATCAGTGGCTAATATTCCTTTGGGAAATTTTTTTTTAAATTTTTTAGCCAAAAATAAAAAATCTTCAACCTGATATCCCCTCTTCATTTGCTTTAAAACTTTGTTGCTTCCAGATTGAATTGGTAAATGCAAAAATTTATAAAATTTTTCTGATGCCAATTGTTCTAATAAGGCATCAAATATTTTTTTCGCCTGGCCAGGATTCATCATTCCCAGTTTTACCCTAAAATCACCCTTTATTTCACTTATTTTGCCCATTAAATCAGGCAAAAGATATTTTCCTCGATCTAATCCATAAATCACCAAATCTTGAGAGGTTAATTGAATTTCTTTAAATCCTAATTCTAAATTTCGTTTTATTTCTTTAAGAATGTTTTTCGAGGCAAATGACTGAAGTTTTTTCCGAGCTAATTTACTAGCGCAATAAGTGCAATTTCCTAAACATCCTTCGGCAATCGCCACTACAGCTGAAAAATTTTTAGAGTCTGGCTGAATTTTTTTTACAAACAAGGCCTTGTCTATTTTTTGATTTTCAATAGCTTTGAATTTTTTATTTTTCAAAACAGTTTTTGCCGCTTTAACAATTAAATCAAGATTGCTTGTTCCCAAAACAGCATCCCCAATTCTTAAGCACTCTTTTAGAGAAATTGCAGGCAAACATCCGGTAAGAATAATCTTTTTCCCAGATTTTTTTAATTCTTCTGCTTTTTTTAATATTTTTATTTCTGTTTTTTCTACCACTCCGCAAGTATTAATCACTATAAAATCAGCTTCGGAAATAGAAGATTCTTCAAATCTATTATTTAAAAGCAAAGCTCTCATTATTTCCGAATCAGTCTGATTCAGTTTACAGCCATAAGTAATTAAACAAAATTTCATTTGTGTAGGTGTGTCTAACTTTTTAGCTTATTTTTATTTATTATTTATAATAGTTTTAGCATAATCATCCAAAAAATGCACATAATTTAAAAATTCACTCGATAAATTTTTGGTTAACATTTTTTTACGAAGTCGATAAGTCTTATATTGCTTCATAATCCCCAGATACGAATTAAAACTTGATAAGAATTGTTTTAATTCTTTTCCTCTAAATTTATATTTTCTTTTTACAATAAAATTATTCCAAAATTGTATTTTTCTATAAAAATTGTCCTTGGTTTGATTGCCAATATAAATACGATAAGGCTTTAAAAATACGCCTAGAAATTTAACACCCTTGGAAAAATGTTGAAGATATATTTTTTTGGGATGAATTTCTAAAAGTAATTCATTTTTTAGATAATTATTAACAATCGTTATAATGGATTTAAGATATTCTTTGTTTTTATGAACGATTACAATATCATCTACATAACGTCCATAATAATTACAACCGAGTTCATGTTTTATAAAATAGTCAAAATCATTAAGATAAACATTTCCAAATAACTGTGAAGTCAAATTCCCAATGGGCAACCCTTTGTTTATCGGAGCGAAAAACAAACTTTTATTTTTCGGCAAACCCAACCAATTGCCTTTCTTCCCTTTTTGATAGCACCCCTTTTTATGATCATGAAAAATAATTTGCCTAACAAGTTTTAGAATTAAATCAACATCAAAATTCTCTCTCTTACGATAACGATTCAAAGTTGTTTCAATTTTTTGATACAAGATAAAATGATCTATGGCCATAAAATATCCCTTGATATCAAGCTTAAGAATATAGCAATCTTTTTTATAATTATCAGAACAGCTCCGAATAAAATGGTTTAAACGTTTAATGCCTCCAGAAGTTCCTTTGCCGATTCGACAACTATAAGCATCATTGATAAATAAGCGTTCAAAAATAGGACTAATGTAATTATAAATAAAATGGTGAATAATTCGGTCTCTAAAATCAGCGGCAAAAATTTCCCGCTTCAGAGGTTTAAAAGAAATAAAACAGATACTCGGACTAATGACATATTTTCCATTTAAAATTTCTTCGTATAATTTAAAAAGATTGGTTTCATAATTTTTCTCAAAAGATAGGGAGCTGAAACTAAATCTTTTATTTCTTCGAGCATCATAATAAGCACGAAACAGGTCACACAAGATTTTATTATTATCAATTTTATCCATCCTAATATAGTCTTTTAAATAGCTCCGAAAACAATCATATAGATTGATCCCGGAGCTATCAACCAGTGCTTGAGGCAACGCACCGAAAACCCGTTAGCCTTGGAATTTGTGTTCCGATTAACTGTCGCATAAGTGGAATTCAGATTATGATTCCAAGCCGAACCACTGGAAGGCGAAGATGACCATAAATTCATGTTCGTTGTGCGATTGTTAAAAGTCCCATCAATATTCCGATAGCCCGAAAAAGCTAGTACGGCCTTATGCTCGTAAAAATAATCATTTAATTCTTTCTATTTTTAAAAACAAAAATAAAAATTACACACCTCGCCATAGACGAGAAGATTATTGAACTGGTAAGGGTGCTCTTGTTTCTGCCTTAGCAAAAAACAACTCCGACCCGATTGATTATTTTTGAGAATTTTGCCACGCTACGAGTTGCTTAGAAACAACTTCAATTCTTTCATTGAGAAAAACAAATTTTTTTAAATTTATTTGTTTAAGGTCTTGTAAAATTCTTAAATTTAAACGAATCATCTCTATATTTTCCCTAGCCGATTGAATTAATTGCTTTTTTACTAGACTGCTATTGGCACGATAAATATTTTTGACCATTTCCATGCCTTCTTTTTTAATATTTTCTCCAACTGTAAATTTGTATTCTCTCTCAAAATTTTTTATGGATACAAACAACTGAATTAAAAGATCATAGCTAGCTTTGTATACAGACAAAGAACTATACAGGCTCATATTTTTATTTTATTGTATTTTGTTAATATAGTTGTCTGTCGCGTTTAATAGTCAAATTTACACACCTCTCCGCTTTTGCTCCGCCAGCTGGCGGAGCAAAAGTGTTTCGTTGTGTAAACCCTTGTCAAAAATTTTGTTTACAAAATTTTTAACTCGGGTAGTCTGAAAGAATCAGTTCTTGAGGCAACGCACCGAAAACCCGTTAGCCTTGGCATTTGCGTACCGACGAACTGTCGCGTAAGTGGAATACAGATAATGACTCCAAGCCGAACCACTGGAAGGCGAAGACGACCATAAATACATGTACGTCGTGCGATAGTAAAAAGTCCCATCAATATACCGATAGCCCGAAAGCAAGCCAGAAAAACCAACCAAATCATTGCCAGCACCAACACCAGAACCTTGACCTAATTTTTTTAATGATTTACCCGCGCCTAATGGTCCGCCTGCATCAGTGCCATCATTATCTGCGCAACGCCTCCAGCCCGTAAGTATGGTATCGCAAGCATATTGAGTAGCCACACTGCCAATCACTGAAACAGTGTATTGTTCTAAGGCTAACAATTCTATGTCTGTAGGAACATGCCAGCCAGCGGGACAAATACCTTGAGCGCCTTCAGTTGTTGAATCAGCCATGGCTGCTGACCATTGGTATAACAATCCTTCGTTAGCAAATGGTCCGCCCGTATAATAACCGCACCAGCCAACATCAGTCTCGTTAACCCAGGTTTCAGAACTGCAACCATTATCATAATCAAGGTTTTCTTTCATCCAGCATTGAGTGCCAATTTGGACAGTATTGTATGTTTTTGAATTACGAGTAT
>Ga0265297_10000428_pt1 | contig 127352 bp, 145 predicted proteins | sample Munlanlwell13791_FD_192502 | JGI IMG/M metagenome (GOLD analysis project Ga0265297, IMG submission 192502) | Leachate microbial communities from a municipal landfill in Southern Ontario, Canada - Leachate well 137-91 | ecosystem: Engineered > Solid waste > Landfill > Unclassified | place...
TGTAAGTCAGAGCCATCCGTTTTAGATTTACAAAAGCGCGCATAATCTGAATATTTACCAATACAGCGCGTCTGCTACGTAGAACGCTTGAAAGCATAGCCACGCCCTGCTCGGTAAAAGCAAAAGGCAAATAACCGCCTAAACTCTGCCTTGATGGTATCACATTTTGTGATACCATGATTTTTACTTCCTCATCCGTAATTTGGAACATAAAATCTTCTGGGAATCTCTCCCGGTTCCTTTTTACCTGTTGCCTTAAGGCTATTGGCTTTACGCCGTAAAGGACAGCGAGATCTTTATCCAGCATTACTCTTTTGCCTCTAATTTGAAGAATTTTATTTTCAATCTTTTCAACTGATATTACTCTGCCCATTTTCTAACCTCCTTTGTTACGTTTTCTACTATTAATAGACGTAAAAAGCGATGAAATCTAACATAAATTTTTACTCATCACCTCGATTTTATCATTTCTCTAAAGCTATCATCCGCGAGAGGCTCGATATGCTGCTTCGCTGGGTTTTTTATTGTTAAATGCAGCATAGCGGACGAATCCGTTTTAAAAACTTCTATGTTTTGAGTCTCAACACGACCTAAAGCGAGGACGCTGTGGCTGGGGCTGCCGCCGCCTCGTCAAAAGAAAAGTAAGTGGTCTTTCTGTGACAAGGTTCTTTTGAGAACAGGTGCAAGATTGGGTTTAGGGCACATAATCCCAATGGGGAATAGCCCACCAACCGGGGACAGACTACGCCATATCTCAATACGAAGTCATCTAAGTGGCCTGTCCCAAAAAACTAACAAGAGGTTACTACAGATTGTGTTAGGCTTGGCAATAAAAACTGCAGATTTAATTCAACAACTGTTTCGATAAACTCAACACTAATCCTGAGTAAAGCCGCAGGACTAAAGTCCAAAAACCAAATAGACGACTTGGGCTGTCAAAAGTCTACCTACCAAGGTAAACCGAAACATGTGGAATTATCATCAGTATAATAACAGTGCCACGTCTCCTGACCACTGCCCGGGTAATACTGGAGATAGTAAATATAGCCTCTAGAGGCGTTTGGAGCCTTCCCGCCGCCAGTGCACCTGTACGCGGCCAAATTACACCACAGTGGATTAGGACTATACACCAGATACGAATAGAAGTTCGTGGTCCTGCAGGTATAATCGACTTCTACATCGCTATTCTGTATACCATCCAGCGAACCATATTTAAAGTAGTACTCATAGGCAAGCTTACGCATGAAGCCGATCTGAGCTATGGCTTCGGCAGTACGGGCCTTTTCAACTGTAATGGTATATTGAGTAAAGCCTAAGGTAGCCAGAACACCTACAATAACAATCGTTATTATCAACTCAAGCAGGGTAAAGGCTTGCTTCATTCATCTCTCCTTTATTTGGTCTATATCTATATAGCACCAGTTTTCAAGGGGCTCGAATCCATCCTTACCGTAATACTGGCATAAATAGTTGTCTCATGCTAAAATCTTTAATTTTAATTTATATGAGACTACTTTTGCTCATTTTGGTATCTAATCTTGGATTTCAAACAAAGTATACACCACCATATATGGGGGTGTCAACAATTAAAACACCATGCGATAATATGGTATTATGAATAATATCGTAGGGATAGAGTTAGGTAGGAAAATTAAAGAGCTTCGTAGGAAACGAGGTATTACACAAGAGCAACTAGCTGAACTTATTGAAACTAGCTATAAATACCTTCAAAGAATAGAAGGTAAAAACCCTCCAGATGTAAGATTAACTACTATTATAAGACTTGCCAAAGCGTTGAAAGTAAAGCCTGCCGAATTGTTGAAGTTTTAATCCGTTAATCAAATCTCTTATTCTTTGCATGAATTAGATTTTTTGTTTTCTCTACTCTTGCTTTTTATTTTTACTTAGTCCCTCTATTACTTCGGCAAATGCTAACATTGATAAGCCGCCAATCTGCATCCATACAAAAACCATTTGCCAAAATAACCTACCATTATCAAGATGTTCTTTAGTTTCAACATTTTTAAGCCATTTATTTTGTATCTCTAATAATCTATCCCCGAACATTTTTTTATTTTTATCTTGTAACTCACGCACTTTATCTAATTTTTGCATTACATTAAGATTCTTATCGTTCTGTATTTTATCAATGGTAGCCCGCGTATCCTCATCGCCTTTTCTATCTTTGCCTAACAAGGTAGACCATCGTTTTGCTAAAAAAATGTTATTATTTAATATGGTTTCTAGAGTTTTTTGCTTTGCTTTCTCGAGTTCCTTTATTTTTTCTTCACTCTTCTCTTTAATACTTATTTTATTTTTAAGCTGATGTTCATGTATTAACATCTGATAATATTCGACTTCTTGAACAACGGGCAAAGTTTCTCGATCTTCATAAGATAGAACTGCTAACATTGTTATTATTCTAGTATCATAAAAATTTGTTATTTCTTTATTAATATCCGACATTTTCTTATCAAAACTAACCACAACAACTGTAGCAATAAAAGTTGCACAAATTATTAATAATGACCCTAATATTTTTAATTTAATAGTTGCTCTATTCATTATGTTCATCTACTAAATGAGAATAAATCATGGTTGTTTCTACAAAAAATAGAACCGTCCCTTTTATTTCTTTCCCTTTATTTTTTCTTAATCCCAACAAAGATTATTTCTTAAGAGTTACTAATTGGCTATGCTGCTAGTGAACCATACCTCTTTACTTTAATAACATCCCTGCCAAAATACTGCCCATCTTTGGTAAAGATCGTTCTCATAATATGTCCAGCCAACGCCTACAACCATCCCTAATGTTAAACCTGTGCCCTCAATAAGATAGCTTCCCAGCGTTCTTGTTCGTTCAGCGACGCAGTTATTTAATAGAAAAAGTGCTAAAGCATAATCACAACGAGTAACGCCAAGTTTATTACAATATTCGATTGCCTGTCTATCTACGGCAAGATGGGTTTCTAAAGGTTGGCTAAACAAACCAGTTTCGGTATGAGCTATTTCATGGGCCAATAAACAAATATACTCTTGCTTAATAGTCCATTTTGCCCCTCTTTTCTTCGCTATGTCATACCACCAATGTAAATACTTGAAATAAAACTCATCAATATAAATTGTAGTGCCTTCTATATATGCCAATTTGAAATTCCTCTTTTTTATAAAATCCTGGTCATTTAGAAACTGAGCTGAATATTTATGTTTTAGGCCAATATTATTTAATTCTTCAAGTGCCCGGTTAAACTCTAACTTATAATCTTGAGGTAAGTTATAAGACAGTATTTTGGGAAGCGAAGAACAACCACTTAACATTACCACAACGAACAGATAGATTAGTTTTTTCATCTTATTTTTCTCTTAGCGTCTTAATTGCTCAGAGGATAAATTATTTGAACTCTGTATGTTTAAAATCTTATTAATATGTTCGGTTCTTTTCTTCATATCGTTCGTTATTTCATCCTGTATTTTAAAAAAAGAGGGTTTTAATTCTGCATCTGCTTTTATTTTCAGGAGCCCGTCAGGTGAATAGGCTTCTTTTACAATATTGTATTTCTCGCGTGGAATAAATACAGCGAGCTGCATATAGCCATAAACCATTATGTTGAGTGCTTGCTGATCTCCTTTACTCTTGGCATATATTGCTTGAGCCAATAATGCTGATTCTATATCTTCTTTTGGATAAGGCAATAGCTCATCGCAAATACCAAACGCCATAAAAGCAAGGTCTTCTAATAACGCCCCATATTTCTCATTGATTTTATTAAAATCGATTTGCCGATGAGTCATCGTTTCTTATCTCGTAAGGTATAGATTAAGAGAATGCCAATAATAAAGATTGGAATAAAATATAACGTTATAACTATGTATACTCCCATTAAAAGCTCAGATAAGCTTTTTCCATGCCCTCCAGTTCCATAGAACAAAATCCACCTTTTTACCATAAAATATAAAAGCATTAAACAATAAGATAGAATGACAACCCAAACAACTATTAATTGCTTTTTATTCATTTTACTTTACCCAATACATACCTGATCATTCTTGTATTACTAGAATCTTGTCCCGCAAACAATACTGTATATCTTCCATCTTTTAATAAGGTGTTTATTGATTCTGTTTTGTTTCCTTCAACTACCACAACCTTAACCTCGTAAATATTTCTATTTTTTCCTTTATTATACCAAGTAATTCCAATATTAACTGTGATGGTTAATAGCCCAACGATAAATGTTACTATAGTCTGTTCCATTTTTACCTCACTGTTATCTTCTTCAGCTTTTTTAAATAATCTTTTACATATTTACAAAGATTATTTACGATCTTGCAAGGTAAATCTGATATCGTCATATTTTTTTCTTAACCAAAAAATTACCCTTTTCATAGTAAGAGCGGATTCCAATTTATTTCTTGTATCAAACTAACACACCACTCCTTTATAGAATTAAACGTATTATACCACTCTCAAGTCCAAAATTTAGTCTTTTTATCTTCATCGTAAGTACGGAATCCAGTTATTTTCTTTTCTTTTGGCAGAGGCGGCTCAAGCAGTTGCTTTATTGCTTGGAATATCTCTTTTATAGTCTGATCGTGTTCAGCGTATTTCTTTTCAAGCGCCTCAATCTTTGCTGCCAAGCCTTTATGGGTTAGAAGGATCTCTCTTAGTTTGGTAAATGCCCGCATAATGAGAATATTCATCTGTATCGCTCTTTCGCTATTTAATACGCTTGAAAGCATAGCTACCCCGTGTTCTGTAAAAGCATATGGTAAATATTTAATATGTTTACCCCTTTTTGAGGCTTCAGGTTTTCTATTGTTTAAGGTCACAAATTGTGACCTTAAAGATTCCACTTCTTCCCAAAACAATTGGAACATGAAATCACCAGGGAAACGCTTAATGTTTCTTTTTACGGCTTGATTCATAACCTTAGCCGGAACCCCGTAAAGCTTAGCCAAATCCCTATCCAGCATTACTTTTTTACCCCTTAGTTCTAGAATCCTTGTAGCAATAAATTCAACGGCGATTGCATTAGACATTTTATCTTCTCCTTTCTGCTATAATAGACGCAGCAAAGAGTAGAACCTAACATATTTTTTTATCCTCAGCAAGATTTTTTGCTGGCTCTTAAGCCCCATCCATAAGAAGCTCGGCGTCTCACCGTCCAAAGAGGCTTCTAATTTGTCATAGGCGAGACAGCGGACGAACTCTTCTTATAAGCTAATATCTTTATGTGTAAATACTTGTTGGAGTGAGGACGCTGGGGCTGGACGGCGACAACCTCAGCCGCAAGCCAAGACGAACACGCATTGCATTAACAAGAAAACTACCGACCAAGGCGCGGTGTCTATAATTTCATTGAAGTGACTTATTATAAAAACGCTATCGGTCAATAGGCCTGAAAGGTGACCCCGCTAAGGCGGCCCAGAAATATAGCTCGCAAGAAAAACTCTCTGTATAATATTATAAAACTCTGCAAATCTCCTAAGCGTTCCCAAACGAATAAACAAGAAATAGAACCGTCCCCTTTATTCCTTTATTCTTTACCTCCAGCTATGCTTATTATACTACTTCAATAAAATATTTAACTGTTTTCCGGTCCTCGTGAAACATGAAAACCAATCATCTTTTTCTCTTTTGGGGTCGGGGGTTCTAATAATTGCTTAATAGCTTGAAATACAATCGCAAACTGTTTATCATATTTCTTTTCCATTTCTTCAATCTTGCGCTTAAGGTCTTTATTGGTTAAAAGCATGCGTCTTAACTGGATGAAGGCCCGCATAATCTGAATGTTCACCAGTATTGCTTTCTTGCTATTTAATACGCTAGATAACATTGCTACGCCTTGCTCAGTAAACGCATAAGGAAGATATTTAGAATACTTACCCATTTCTAAGGTGACAAATTGGCACCTTAGAATTTCCTTATACTCTTTCCTGGTTAACGGTATTAAAAAGTCCGCTGGAAATCGCTCCATATTTCTGCGTACCTGCCTATTTAAGTATTTTGTTTCTACGCCATAGAGTTTGGCTAAATCCTTATCCAACATTACCCTCTTGCCCCTAAGAAATATGATTCTTGAAGCAATTACTTCTACAGATACTAAGTTTGACATATTTACCACCTCCTATATTAATAGACGTATAAAAGGCCAAAATCTAACATAAAAATTCTTTATTTTTCTCATCAAAGTTTCTTCTCAGCTCTCAAACTATTAGCCAAGAGGCTCGGCATGCCGCATTGCCGAGTTTTTTGTTTGTTAATTGCGGCATAGCGGACGACCGTAGTTTTTTATGGATTGATTAGAGAACGCTGGGGCTGGCGGCGGTATTGCTTATACAAAACCCCACAAATCTACGCAGTCAGCTCTAAAGCAATAAAAAAAGCGTAACTGCTTCAAAAATGAAGTAATTACGCCTAATTATAATAAAAGAGAGGGTGATAATTACTCTCTAGGTTATCCCGCCTCGTAAGATGCGTCACTCTATAAAAGAATATCCCCGTAGATAAACACGTCGTCGATTTCTTCGAAATCTCCTCGTATCTGCGGGGATAAATTCGGCCAAACAACTTAGCTTCGCTTTCGCTCGCTAAGTTGTGGCCTCATTTATGCCGAGGGAGGGAATCGGACCCCCCACGCCGGCCTTTTCAGGGCCGCGCTCTACCACTGAGCTACCTCGGCTTGGATACTTAATAAATCCGATAAATTATAAACAAGATACCACAAAACCCGTCTGTTAGCAAATAATTCCTTGCTATTTTGTCTCAGTCATAATCTTGATGAATATATCCTGGGCTAAATCCAGGTTGGGGAAATGGTATTTGCGCGCCTTAACCTTAATCCGGGTAGTGGCAGCGGTAAGCCGGACCAGCCTGATGTTTACAAGGCTGGACTCAGCCTCCAGGTCAATAATGCCTTTTAAGCTGTCCTCATATTTTATTGTCCCTCTTATCTTGCTGACCATGACCGCTGAGTTCCACAGGGTATCGTAAGGCTTATCCGTCTCCCCCTGTATCGTATCTTTACTTACTACCCTGCCTCCTACCACCCCCACAGCAGAACCGATCATAAGGGGAACACACCCTAAAAGATTCATGGTCAGGAAAATCGCCGCTAAATAAAAAAATGCCCTGCCTTTCATTTGAGCTCCTTTTTTGCGAACACCTTGATAAAACAAAATATTGTCAGCCCCAGGATAATACCCCAGGAAATTAAAATAAACATCCACCCGCCTGCCTTCACCGCATCATCTCCTCTTTAAGCCTTCTCTTGCGCCAGGCAATCTTGACCAATATTGCCAGAAAAAGAAATATCGCCGCCAACCCTATACGGGTAAAAAGAATAACGGGGCGGTTGACGGAAGAGACATTCTTCATGAATATTATCGGTATCCACTCCTGATAGAACCACATACCCAGGATGCAAAAAAGGAATAAAGGCGTGATATATTTAATGATAAATTTATACACCTTGGGCACCCGCATATCCGCGCCCTTATGTATCTCATCCCAGGCATTCTCCATGCCGAAAATCCAGGCAAAGAGTATGGTCTCGATAGTGGCAAACAAAACCAGGAAAAATGTCCCTCCCCAGAAATCCAGCTCATCTACTACCCCGTTCTTAAGGAAGAAAATAGCCGGCTGGCAAAGCAAAAATGATACCAGGCAGAATATAGACACCGCCCTTTTGCGGCTGATGTCAAACTCATCTTCCAGGAAAGCTACCGCCGGCTGGGCCAGGGAAACCGAAGAGGTTATACCGGCTAAAAAGAGCAGGAAAAACCACATAAAACCGAATATATTGGCCAGGGGAAGCTTATTCAACACCAGGGGCATAGTCACAAAGCCCAGATTGAACACCCCGGATTGGGCAATAGACCTTATCTCCTGCGGCCCGAAGAAAACAAAGGCTGCCGGGATTACAATACTTGCCCCCAGTATTACTTCAGCCACCTCATTTGTGCTTGAGGCGGTAAGGCCGGATAAAACCACGTCATCTCCTTTAGAGAGATAACTTGCGTAGGTAAGTATAACGCCTATCCCCACGCTTAAGGTAAAAAATATCTGGCCTGCGGCCTCAAGCCACACCCGGGCAGACTTAAGGCTGGAGAAGTCCGGATTCCATAAGAAACCGAAGCCATTAGATACGTTCCAGTCTAACCTTGAGGCATCAGGTGTACCTAATGTGATTACCCTGGCCATGAGGACCAGACCAAGAACAAACAAGAGAGGCATTGCCCACTTGCAAAGCCTTTCTATCCCTCCTTTGATACCATAGTAAATGACCCCTATGTTCAAAGCAAAGGTGGCCAGGAAAAACATGTAGGCGCAGGTTATCCCGGAGAAATAGCGGTTTTTCTCAATGCCTTGAAAGCCATGCAGGAAATCCTGCATCATCGCCTGGTCGGTTATCCCGCTGTATTTACCGGTCAGGGAAAAAAAACTATAAGCCAATGTCCAGGACCCTATAAAGGTATAATATATAAAGATAACCAGCGGCCCGAATATGCCTATGATACCGAAGTATTTAATGAACCTGTTCTTTTTCCATATGCTGTGGAATATGCCGGGGGCAGTGCCGTGCTCGAAACCTCCGCCGTAACGGCCGAGCGTCCACTCAATCCACATCAGGGGTATCCCCAGGAGAAATAAGGAGATAAAATAGGGCAGCATAAAGGCGCCTCCGCCGTTTGAGGCAGCCTTGGCCGGGAAACGCAAGAAATTACCCAGGCCGATAGCAGAACCTGCTACTGCCAGAATAATCCCCAGGCGCGAACCCCAGTTATCTCTTTGTTTTTTCCTCGGCTGGGTCATCAGCTTTGTCTTCTTTTGCCTGATGATAAAACCACTTCTCTAATCCTTCTAATACCTTTTTTATAGCCTCGCTTATTCTATCGGAGAAGACTGTCAATTGCGGCTGGATAAACAAAACAATTATATCCGCCTTTAAATTGTTTTGCAAGTAGTCGGTAACCAGGGATACAGAGGCGTTATGGGTAAAAAAGATATTTTGTGTCTTTACCTCTTGCGGCTCTAAAACCCGTAATTCTCCTGCCCTGCCCCCGAAATCCGCGGCGTCAATAAGCACGATGTTATCAGGCTTATCCCTGATAATCTTGCCTAAGTAATTCTCCGGGCTCGTGCCCGCATCATAAACCAGATACGGCACCTTATCTTTGATGCGGCCGGCCAGAAGAGAACCTACCCCATCGTCACTTCTTAAGGTGTTGCCTATCCCTAAGATTACTACCTTACCTTTCAGGTGCGCCTTCAGATGGTTTAAGGCAGTATGCTCAAGAGGCTTATTTCTTTGGTTCCGGCATAACATAGGATAAATCTTTGATAAACTTCTGGTCCAAAGACTTGCCTCCTAACTTACGGGCAGAAATAATCTTATCCCAGGACTCCTTATATCTTCCCTGCAGATACAGGGTAACCGCCCAATTACTATAACATAGCTCGTATCCGGGATTTATATTATTGGCCTGTACGAACGTTTTATCGGAAAGGTCCAGGTAATATGATTTCTTCTCCGGCGATTTAGCCACGCGGTAAGACTTCTGTTGGTAGGCATACGCAAGATCCGCAACGGCCTTGTAATGTGACGGTGATATTTCTACCGCCTTCTTTAACATCACAATAGCCTCATCGATCTCACCCCCCGCCCCCAACACATTTCCAAAACCCCAGAATACATCGGCATTATTAGGAGCTATCAACCAGGCCTGGTTAAACTTCTTTATCGCCCCCTTAAAATCACCGTAGCGAAAGGCGCCAAACCCGGCTTTTAAATACTTCTTCAGCGCCGCCTCACCACTTCCTGCTTCTTTTATGGCCTCTTCCACAAAAAGGGCATCCGCCTTCTTTTCTCTTGCTGACCTCACCCCTCCTTTACCGTAAAGAGGAATCTCATCTTTATTCCTGCCGCTCAAAATATCCCCGCAGCCAAAGAGAAAAAGAGGCACCAACACCAGTAGAATACTATTTCTTAAGAAATTACGCATTTCTCCTTCTCCTTTCGTTTTATAAGGCCTTAGCCCGCTACCTTTCCCTGTCCAATAACTACATAACTGCCATTGCCTCCTGTATTACCGGCAAGATCCCTTCTAACTCCTCTTTGGACAACCTGCCCAGTTTGGCAAAGGCATATTCCCCTTCCGGATTTTTAATCTCCCGTATAATCTGTAATTTCTTTGGCCCGCCCTTGTATGAATGGACGCTGGCTACGATCTTCCCGGTGTTATTCTCCCAGGATTTGGAAAATAACTCTTCATCCCACTTGCTTTCATAAGGCATATTGCCCCCTTCCTCTTTTATATTTCTCTTTTTTTCCGCCCACCCTTACCCGCATTTAATCAGGCCGCCCTGTCCAGGGGTTAAAGACAAAGAGGCTTCCTGATATCTTCCGGTAAAGGTACGGGTTTAAAATCCTTATCCACGCATACCCATACTGTTTTTGCCTCAAAGATAACCGCGGCCCCTTTTTCTATTCTTTCTTGAAAATGCAGGGAGGTATCCCCTAAACTTTCTATCTTTATGTAAATCCGCAGGATATCCCCATATCCGGCCGGGCCTTTATAATCAGCCTCTATATGGGCGGTAACGAATTTGACACCTGCCCGGAATAAAACTTTTAAGCCCAGCCCCTTGCTTGATAAGTACTCTGTGCAGGCCTCCTCCACATACTTAAGATAGTTGGCATAATAGACTACGCCGCCGCAATCAGTATCATGGTAGTAAACCTTTTTCTCTATATAAAAGCCATCCATTATCTTATTTAAACGGCAGCCCTAACCCCCTGACAATAATCCGTCCGCAATACTGGGGCCCGCTCCTTATTACCATCCCGCGTTTTTTCGCAAGAAAGGTAACCGTCTTATCCGCCTTAACGCAACTGCCCAATACCCTGCCGCTACCGGCATCTAAGCCGGAAGGTATATCCACAGAAAGGATGTAGGATTTTGAGGCGTTGATTATCCCGATTAATTCTTTATATATACCCTTGACCTCCCCGGAAATCCCTACCCCTAAAAGGGCATCAATAATAAAGCCATATCCGGATGCCTTTTTATTTATACGGCAGAGGTTATGCTCTCCAACCTCAACGGCCTTATGCCCAATCCTGGAAAGTATATCCAGGTTCACCCTGGCTTCATTCTTTACATCCCCGATTGTCCCCGCCAGGAATATATCCGTCTTGATGCCGGAACTAATAAGATGCCTGGCTGCCACAAAACCATCCCCGCCATTGTTCCCCTTGCCGCAAAATACCGCAACCGGCTTGCCTGCGGGCAAGGCCCGCAATGCCTCCTGGCTGAGCGCATTGCCGGCGTTCTCCATCAAGACCAGTATCGGGATACCCCATGCCTCAGACGCCCTTCTATCAACCGCCCTTGCCCCTGAGACGGTCAGTATTTTACCATCCATACCCATGCGTTTAAAGAATTAAAACTTCTTTCCGTGCCGATAGGGACGGGTCCTGTTGTATTTTATTTTTTTTCTCAGCGCCTCTTCCAGGTCAATCCCCCTGGCGCCGCAGTAATCAAAGATACGTATACAGCAATCCGCCAGCTCTTCAGCTATATTCTCTTTTTCCCCGTGGTTACGCATAGCCTCCAGGGCCTCGGAAAGTTCCGAATGCATCAGGGCAATCAACTCCCCGTCATTACGCGCTTCCTCCCACCATCCCTTTCTCTTGGCTATATGGTGGCATTCTTCAATCAAGTTGTTTATCAGGCACTTCTTCTTTGGCATCGGTTTTTCCTTCCTCCTCATCCGGCTGGTTTAATTTCATAAGGTCCAAAAACAGTTTATTAGAGATAAATTCTTTGGCATAGGTGCTGAGTGAAGATACCTCGATCTTTGTATTATTGGCATCCACCTCAGTAAAGAAGATACCTACGGCTGTTGTATCTTCCGAGGTAACATAAATGGCGATGAACCTTTTCTTTATGTCCTCTTGATAGACATAGGCCTTCATACGCTTAAGGGCATCTATTGTCTGGGTATAACAGGTAAAATAATCATAATTGAAGGTCTTGCTTATAGCATCCTTACGGGCTTCCTCTAATGCCCGCGTAGAAACACCGAGAAACCCTTTAACGCTATCTTTTAACGCAGCACAGCCGGAAAACATGATAACTATGCCACAAAGGCATATAAGCGTAGAAACCATTGAAGGACCTTTTTTCATTTTTACTACCTCCTTGCTTATCCCCCGTTTATAAAACCCCTACTCCTCTATAACGCGGCGTATCCTATCTATGTTCTTACGCGCCTCCTCTTCCCCTCTCCTGGCAAAGTCATCCGCCCGGTGTAATTCCAGCCAATAGAGCCCCGAGGTATCCGGATGCAGCACTATATCCGCCAATTGCGCTTCCTTTTGCGCCATTTCCGACTGCATAATCTCAATGCTGCTAAAAATAATATCCAGGATATTGAGCCTGAACTTATCTTTCAGGAACTGTTTAAGGCTGAAACCTCCCCCCTGCTTGAATACCTGCGGGATTTTAATGGACATCTTTTGCTTCAGCTCTTCATATTGCCTGATTATATCTTCGCGTGAAGGGGTGACATTGACCGCGATAATCTTCCTGGCGCCCATCTGGAATAAGACCTCCGTAGGCAGGGGGTTAATCACCCCGCCGTCAAAAAGAGTTTCCTCCTTAAAACGGAACGGCCTGAACACGCCGGGCATGGCGCAGCTGGCCATAATCGCATCGGTAAGCAGGCCCTTATCCAAAACGCGGGGCTCCTTCCTTTTTACATCGCTGGCAATAATCTTCAACGGGAGCCTGACATCGTAAAACGTCTTATCCCCCAGGTGCCTCTTCAAGAATTTATAAAGCTTATTCCCTTTAATGAACCCTAAACGGGGAAAGGTGAAATCTACCAGCCCCCAGATGTATTTTGGCTCCCGGAATTCCCGGGTAATTTCCAATATCTCGGCACTTGACTTACCGATTGCCCAGAGGCTGGCAATAAGCGCTCCTATACTTGAACCTGATACCACATCAATGGGTATTTTTTCTTCCTCTATTACCTTCAATACGCCTATATGGCAAAAACCATAGGCAATACCTACGCCCAAGGCCAGTCCTACAATGCAATCTCCGGCCTGACGGGAAATCCTGCGGATAGCCTTAGCATACTCGGAATCAGGAGCATCCAGCACCAGCCTGTCTGTAGAACCGAATTCTATTTTGGGGAGAGTAGCAAATATATTATACCCCAATATCGCCAATTGCTGGTCGCAGGAAAAATGGGAATGTTTATATTCATTGATGATAACCCTTATCTTGCCTTCCTGGTATTGAAAATCCCTGATAAGCCTGTCCACTAAATGACGGGTCTTTTTTAAATCCATGGATTCGGGGCTGGTAAGTATATATATAAGGTCGGACTGGTTTAGTATGCTTAATATCGTCCGGTCCATTGCTGCCGGCAGGTCCAGAACAATATAGTGGTATTCGTTTACCAGGAGGCTGATGATAGCTAACAGTTTTTTAACGCAGGATTCTTCTTCGGATTTGTAGGAGAGGCAAATAAGGTCAGCGCCGTAATTATTCTTTAAAAGGAAGTCGCCCAGCGCCCGCTTAGGTTCCAGCCCGGGCTCAAAAAGCTTGAAAACCGGGCATTCCCCCTTAATCCCCAGTTTTGCCGGCAGGCTATGCATCTTATCCTCAGGGCAGATATCCAGTATAACCGATGATTTGCGTGTTTCTTTATTAAGGCTGATAGCCAGGTTAAGGGCGCATATACTCTTTCCGGCTGAGGTATAGGAACTGAAGATGGAAATAATCGTGCTTTCAAATATGGTCTTATGGTGTATATCCTTGTTTTTTAAACGGCGGGAGAGGGTCTGGCTTAAATCAATGGCCAGGCGCGGTATCTTCTTTAAGATAAAATCAAAATCTTCTTTTTTTATCACCAGCAGCAGGGCGTCATTTATTACCCTGGCAGTCACGGAATGCCCTTCTCCGGTAAGCAGGGATATAATCCCGAAATACTTTCCGCGGTGCAGGTATTCTAATGCCACCTCCTTCTGGGATTGGTCGCGGGTATAGATCAATACCCTGCCCAGCACCAGGCAGTAAAAGGCATCGGCAGGAGAACCTTCCTCATAAATAATCTGGTTCTTTTTATATTCCACGATGCTGCAGCGCCTCTTAATAACGGCGCGCTCCGGCGCGGACAGGTCAGAAAATAAAGGAATATCTTTTAAGACGGCGTCTTTATCCAGTAAATCCATGGACAACCTTTCCCTGTTACTGCTTCAGCGTGCCTGTCTTGTAAACGTCAGATAAATTCCTGGCGCTGTTACGGATATTGCGGCTGTAGTCATTATAATCTACCCCTATCAAGCCAAAGCGCGGGGAGAAACCTTTATCCCATTCGTAATTATCCAGCAATGACCAATAAATATAACCCATAACCGCTACCCCCTGCGCAATAGCCAAATATACGCTCTTTAAGTGTTGGCGGATAAAATCCCATCTTAAGTTATCATCATCGGTGCAGATACCATTTTCCAGGATAAAAACCGGCAGGCGGTAGCGTTTTAACCTCACCAACAGCTCATATAACCCCTGCGGATAAATATCCCAACCCATGGAATTCTTCCTGAGAGGAAAATGCCCTTTCTGGCAGGTATCCATAGCCAGGCTCCTAAGCCGAAAGGACCTGGCCTCTATAAGCCCGCGGGTGTAATAATTGAGGCCGATAAAATCCATAGCCCTGTGCCCGGCTAATCGGTCCAGGAACTCAAAATTAAAAAACCTGTCCCTCAGGTACAGGGCCAGCCTGTTCTTCAGGGAGCGGCTGCAGGGAACAAAGGCCTGCATATTATGCGCTATGCCTACCAAAGGAGACGGTAAGCTTCTCTTTTGGTAAATATCATGGATTATCTTATAGGCCCTGACATGCGCAGCGGCCATATTAGATATGACCTGTCTGGCTTTTAGAAAAGACCTCTCCTGCGGCGGCCAGAGGCCGTAGACATAACCATGATAAGCATAAACCATGGGTTCATTTATGCTCACCCAGAAACGGACGCTATCAGAGAATTCATTTACTAACCGCAGGACATAACGCAGATAGTAACCGACACATTCTTTATTAAGCCAGCCTCCTCTTTCGGAAAACCAAATGGGGTTGGTAAAATGATGCAGGGTAATTATGGGTTCAAGGCCGCGCTCTCTCAACGATTTGATAACACAGCGGTAATGCTCTATTTCCTTCGGGGAAAACCTGCCCTCCTGCGGCTCGATGCGGGCCCATTCTATGGAAAAGCGATGGGCGTTATGATTAAGGGATTTAGCCAGCTCAAAATCAGCGGCATAAAACTCATAGTGCCGGCAGGCCTGTCCACAGGGTTCCTTCAGGCCTGCCTTTTTTTCCCAGGCCCACCAGTCGCTGGAGACATTATCCCCTTCCACCTGGTAAGCAGAGGTAGCAGCGCCCCAAAAGAAACCTGCTGGAAATTGCATCATTGGCAATAAGAATTAGGATTAATGGAAAAATAAGGTTTTATTTATTATAACACTCATAACATATTTTGCATTATAAATTGCTGCGCAGGAATAAAATAACGCCAGGCAGGCAGGATAAATCCATTCAGGCTGTAAGGCATAAAAAAATCCCAACCGCAGTCGGGATCATATAAGAAATGGGCCGATAAAGGCTTTGCTGTCTAACCTCGCGAACAACCTCGCCTCTTCCGGCAACCCAGCCACCATATCACCTCTACATGCCTAGCTATCCTGCGCGTATTCGCTACAGAATATAGCTTTGTAAGGTAACTTAGGTCTGTGGCTTTGCGTCCCCGCCTTTCGGCGCACGCCATATTCTAAAGGCGTGTCCGCCAATACCCCGGCGGCGGTTTACCCTTATCGGCCATAGAAAAGTATACAACAGATTTGCCCGTTTTTCAAGGGCAAGAGGTAAATCAGGGTTCCTTGAAAAGCGCTTCTTTTTTGAAGTTCTTAATGAGCCTGAATAAAAAGAAGTAGCTGAAAAAATACGCTTTGTTAAAGAATATGTCCAGGATGATATGCAGCGTAAGGCCCAAGGCTAAGGCGATCCAGGAGGGGCCTAGATGTAAAACCAAAATAACAAACCAGAAGGAAATAAGAAGCTCCAGGGAATGCATATAGAGAAAAATACGGTCATACCTTTCTTCAATAAACCATACATATATGTTTTTTAATTTAAGGGTCATCCCCTCTTGCAGGTAATAATCCAGTATATGGTCAATATCCAAAAGGATGCCTCCTGCTATAAATAAAAGAAATGCCGCCAGGGAACGGAAGAATGCGTAAACCAATCCCCCTAAAGCAAGAGTAAGGGCGAGGTGGCTTAAAGGGCGCATAGGCTAAAAAAAAGAGGATGGCATCAAGCTATCCCTGCCATCCTCTTTCAATATTATTGATTGGACGTAAGATGGGCGCTTAAGGCAGACCAGGTCTTCGGGCCTACTTTCCCGTCTACTTTCAGGCCGTTTGCCTTCTGGAACTCTTCGATTGCCCTATTGGTCATCGGGCCTTTTTTACCGTCAACAGCCCCGGTATAATAACCGGCGTTTTTCAAGGCTGCCTGTATATCTTTAAGGCTCGGTTTATAAGGCTCTACCTGAGGGAGAGGTTCTAATTTTGCTTCCGGGCTGACCATGGCTTGCGGCTGGACAGCTACAGGGGCCGTATTCTCAGTAACATTGGCGGCTGTTGTTGCACTTAAAGATTCCATGGACATGCCTTCCTGAGTGCCTTCCAACTCTGCCTGTTTCTTTTGGCATCCGAAGAAGGCAAGGCCTGCGATTAAAACTAATGCCGTTACTAAAATATATTGTTTCACGCTAATCTCCTTTCTAAATTTAAATAATACAGACCCGGCCCTTAAGCCAGGTTATTTCCCTAAAGGGAATAAAACTAATCACAAGACCATCTGCTTGTTTCTCACCTCCTCACCGCATTGCCTTTACAGATCTTGTGTAATTTATTTTCTTATTATTTTATTACATTATACGGCTAAAATCAATACAATACATTACAATACATTTCTTTCCCGGGCAGAGATTATCTTAAGGATATCTTTCTTGCTCTTTGCCTTCTTTAAGCTATCAATAATAAATTTATCTTTGACCAGCCGGGATATTTCCGCCAGTATTTTCAGGTGCGGCCCTACCGCCTCCTGTGGCACGGCCAGGGCAAAGAATAAACAGGTCCTCTCCCCGTCCAGCGCCCCAAAATCTATCCCCGCGTCCTTCCTGGCTAATACCAGTATAAAATCTTTTACCCCTTTATACTTTGCGTGGGGTATGGCTACACCGTTTCCTATTCCGGTTGAGCCCAGGCTCTCCCTTTCCATGATATTGCGAAAAAATGCCTTTTTATTCTTTAGTTTACGGGAGGAAGCAATAATCTCTACCAGTTCGGCAATAACCGTTTCCTTATCCTGGCCCTTAAGGTCAAGGTCAATGTATTTTTCTTTAAGCAGGCTGGATAGTTTTATATCCTGGGCTTTTGTGCCACTCATTTTATAACAGGCCTATTATTTACTATTATCTTATATGTTCCGTATCTTGGGATAAACCAAATTTATCAAAATAAAAAATACCGCACAAATAATCCCGGCCATCATGATCGCAGCAGAAACTCCGAGGCTTGCGGCGAGGCTGCCGGCGAGTAGATTCCCAAAAGGCATAATACCTGCGAAGGTAAACATATAAGCGCTCATTACCCTGCCCCTGACCGGATCAGGAGATAGCTGCTGCAATAACGTGTTGATGAGCGCCGTGGCCGAAACGCTCGACCACCCTAATAATACCAGAATAATTATAGAAAATAAATATATTTTTGATAAAGAAAACAGGATTAAAGACGCACAAAAAACAAAATTAGCCAGCATTAAGAACCTGCCCTTAAAACGGAAATCCCCCATCTTGGCCAGGGCCAGGGCCGCCAGAAGCGCGCCTAAACCGGCAGAAGACATCAGGACGCCCAGGCCCTTTATCCCCACCTTAAGGATATTATCCGCGACTACCGGCATAAGGATCAAATAAGAGATTCCGAACAGGCTGCTTATGCCTACCATCCCCATCAGGGCCAGCACTGTTTTGTTGTCCTTGATAAAAACCAGGCCCTCAAACAAGTCTTTAATAAAGCCTGCGCTGTTATTCCTCTTATGGGTATGCTCTATCCTGATAAAAAGAAGGGCTGCTATTACCGCTAAGAAACTTATCCCGTTTATATAAAAGCAGCCGCTCATCCCTATGCCGGCAATAAGAATACCGGCCATGGCCGGCCCGATAATCCGGCTGGAGTTGAAGGCCGCAGAATTCAAGGCAATCGCATTGAGCAAATATTTTTTGCCGACCAGCTCCACCACCAGGGCCTGGCGGCTAGGCGCATCAAAGGCCATAATCACTCCGTTTAACAAAGCAATCAGCATTATCTGAGACGGAGTAATGAGCCTAAGATGGGTCAATACCGCCAGGAGAAACGCCAGGAGCATAAAAGAGACCTGGGTAACTATCAGTATGCTTTTTTTATTTATCCTGTCTGCGGTTACACCGCCAAATAAGGAAAGCAGAAAAATCGGTATAGAACTTAAAAAACCCACCACGCCCAGAAGAAATGCCGAATTAGTCAATTGGAAAACCAGCCAGCTCTGGGCTATCGTCTGGATCCAGCTTCCGATAAGGGAAACAAACATCCCCAGCCAGTATAAACGAAAATTCCTTAACTTCAGGGAAGAAAACATCTTAAGACTTTAATACTGCCTGGCGGCGGCAGCGCGGGCAGAGGATCTTTAAACGGTCAAAACGCCCAAAATCCATTTCATCTTTAGCAGGGGATTCTTCCCCCGGAGAGATATTCGCGTATTGTAAATAAAAAAGCATGAGCGAGGGATTAGAAAAACAAAGCGGGCCTATCTTTTCTGCGACCCATAATACCTGCTGGCAAGGGGCAACAGGCGCCTGGCAGGCGCTGCAAAGGAAAAGTTTCTTCTCAATAATCTGCTTTAGTTCACTGCGCTTTTCCGTAGTAGCCAAGTCAAATTCCCGGGAAAGGATTATGCCTTTCTCAGTAGGGCAATTAGCCTGGCATTGTCCGCAGAATATGCATATATCCCAATGGATGACCAAAACCCTCTTATCCGCCTCATCCTTCATTTCTATTGCCCCGGCAGGACAGACCTGGTAACACGCACCGCAGCCAATGCAGTCCGGCTCATGGAATTGCGGCTTCCCCCGGAACCTTTCAAACGGCTCATGCGGCGCATAGGGGAAACGACTGGTATAGGGGCCTTTAATCAACGCCCTTATTGCCTCTTTTAACTCCCTTAATTTCGGATATCTCATTTTGCCTGCCTGCTTATACCTGATTGCTGCTTCTGGTCCTCACTGTACTTGTCGCATACTGATTTATCCCACAATTTCACGCCGGATTTGTGTGCGCTGCGGGAAAGCACATGCGCTGAAACCGGAGCGGTTAATATTAAAAACAGCATGCACAGAATAGCCTTGACTCCGGTAGGGGTAAATCCTTTGTATAAAAACAGCCCCAATAGAATGCTGGAGGTCCCTAAGGTTACACACTTTATAGAAGAATGCAATCGATTATAGACATCGGGGAACCTGACCAGGCCCAGACATCCCAGGAAATCAAAAACCAGGCCGATGATTATGAAGATAAAACCGAATAACTCATTCATCAAAACGTTTTCCTTCCAGATATTTACCCAAGGCAAGGATGGAAATAAAACTTTGCAGGGCCCAGGCAATGCCGATATCTATATACCAATCCCTGCCTGTGGCCATGCCTAATATTGCGCAGAAACCGATAATTAATATCCCCAATATATCAAGGGCTACTGCCCTATCCGCAGGTGTCGGGCCTCGTAAAACCCGCCAGAGACAAAATGCAGCGCAAAAAGATAGAATAAAAAAAGCCTTTTTCAAGAAAACTGATTGCCACTCCAATAAAGAAGGCAGGGGGCAAAAAATAATCATTGCCAAAACCATGGTAATCAGTATTAATCCGGCTAACCAGCGCAATCTTTTCACCCTTTTATAAAACCTCCTTCATTCAAAAATCTTTTTTAGTATATCTTCAAACTTACGGATAATAATGGCACTTGCCTGCTGGACATCCTGGCTTTTTACATCCGCCCAGTGTATGTATAAAAACTTGTTTTCCCGGTCAATATCAACGGTCATCGTGCCGGGTTTGAGGGTAATGGTATTGGACAAAAAGGTCAAGGCGGTAGCGGACTTGAGGGTGGTTTTAACTTTAACAATCCCCGGATTAATCGGTAAATCCGGATGGATAACCCTGTAGGCACCATCAATATTGGCCTTTATGCATTCCCAGGCAAATAAAAACACATAATAAATAAGCCAGAGGTAGCGCCTGGAATTCTTAAAGATATGCGGCGCTGTTGTAAATATATCGCTGGTCATAAAAGAAATAAAGATACCCAGCAAAACACCCGTAACTACATGCTCTAAATCCAAGGACCAGTTCAAGATTAACCAGACTAGAAAAGCCAGTATAAATATGATAACTTTAATCTTCATCATTTTAACGCGCTAAAAACCGCATCCCTATAACCATCGCCGGCGGCTAACACACCAACTGCATCCTGGATAAAAGGTTTAAACGCCGGGATAAGCAAAAGACCCCCCGCAACACAAATACAGGCCAGGATTATCATAGACAGCTGCATCGTTAAAGGAACCTCTTTTATGCCTTCCCAGGTTCGTTCAAGTTTACCCAAAAAGGCAGTAGCCTGGAATTTTAAATAATAGGCAAGGGTAACTATGCTGATCAATACAGCAATCAAGGCAGAACCGAAATACCCTGCCTGTACTGCGGCAATAATAATAATTAGTTTACTCCAAAATCCTGCAAGGGGGGGGATACCGGATATGCTCATCGCACCCAAAAAACCTGTACCTCCTGTAACCGTAAGCCTCCTGCCTAATCCGCCTAATCTTTTCAAATCCCGTGTACCTGTAGAATATTCAATTGCACCGGCATTTAAAAAAAGCAGCGACTTAAAAACTGCGTGGTTAAATAAGTGGAGTAACCCGCCTAGGATCGCCAGGGGCGTACCTATACCGAAAGCAAAAACGATATAACCGATCTGGCTAACGCTGGAGTAGGCAAACATCCTTTTTATATCATGTTGGGCTATGGCCAAAAACGCCCCCACCACCATCGATAAAACCCCCAGTACAATGAGGATAAAAAGCAAATTCGCTGTAATCCCGAGCATATTAAAAAAAACTCTCACCAGGGCATAAATACCCAAGGTCTTTATAAAAACGCCGGAAAGCGCTGCCGAAATCGGCGCAGGCGCAGAGGAATGCGCATCGGCAAGCCAGGCATGAAAAGGCACCAGCGCTGCCTTCAGACCAAAACCCGCCAAAAACAAAACCGAAACAAAGGCAACCAGTTGACCCCTGGGTTCACCGGATAAAACCAAAGATATACCGGCTATATTTAAGGTGGAGGTAAAACTATAAAGCAGCGCGATCCCCAAAAGGATGAAGATGGAAGCTAATGAGCCCATAATGGCATATTTAAAAGACGCCTCCAGGTCCTCAGCCTCAACCCCGAAGGCAACCAGGCCATAACCGGCAATAGAGGCAACCTCTAAGAAGACATAAAGATTAAACAGGTCTCCGCTTACGATTACGCCATTCATCCCTGCTAACATAAGCATAAATAACGCATCAAATTTCCATTTGTCGGTATAGCGGGACATATAACTTAAGGCATATACCATAACCAGAAAACTAACCAGGTTTACCGTGACCAGCATAAAGACAGCTAATCCATCCACCACCAGACAAATACCTAACGGCGGCATCCAGCCCCCTATTTTGCATATGATGAGCTTTTGGGCGCTGGCCAAGACTACAAGATATAAGGAAAATGATAACAGGCTTAAGGAAACTAAATTAACAACAACTCCGCTAAAATTCTTAATCTTTTTTCCCAAAAGCGCAATTAAAAAAGAGGCAGCCAAAGGAATAATGGTAAAACAAAGAAGCATCTTCATCCTTTTAATCTCCGGATCTTGGTGATATCAAAGGTGCCGTATTTCTCGTAAATTCTCAGGGCCAAACTTACCACTATCACCATAACTACCAGGCTAATAACTATCGTGGTCAGGACCAATGCCTGAGGCAGGGGATCGACCATATTCAAGATTTCCTGGTCCCTGGCAAAGATAGGCGCCCGGCCATGCAGGCGGTATCCAGTAAGAATGAAAAACAGGCTTACGGCATATTCAATAATCGCCAGGCCAATGATGATCTTTATGATATTTCTCTTACGTAAAATACAATAAAGCCCCACACAAAATAATATAAAACACAAAAAATACACGCTCATACCTTAACCCTCTTTAAAGGCCATTAATCTTCCTCTCCCTGGTTTAATAAAACCAAGGCTAAAAATATGACAAAAAACCCTGTCCCTACCATGACCGATATGGCAATATCGCATAAGAGGATACGCCCGGCAGAAAAAAGTGCAAAGTGGTCCTGCGAAAGCAAGGGTTTTTGCCGGCCCATAAAACCGCCGAGCACAATACCCAAAAAGACTGCCGCACCGAGACTAGCCAAAAATACGCCTTTAGCCTGGTTTAATTTACGCAATACCGCATCCTTGCCAAAGGCAAGCAGCAAATGAATAAAAGAAAGCGCAATAATGATACCGCCGGGGAAACCTCCTCCCGGGCTAATATGGCCTTGTAATACGACATAGATCCCGTAAATAAGTATCAAGCCCACGGTAAGCCGGGTGATTGTCTTAACAATCAAGCTCATCCCTGCTTCCTGCCTTCTGGAATTATTCTTCATTCTCGGAATTATGTATTTTACCGGTTTTACGGATAATTACCAACACCCCTATTATCCCGGCGAAAAAGACTGCAGCCTCGCCTAAGACATCATAACTTCTAAAATTTAAAGTTATAGCAGTAACAATATTGCTGGAACCGGTTTTTTGCATGCCGTTGGTAATGAATTCTTGCGATACGCGCATAAGCGGCGCCCCGAAATTCGGCAATTCTTTTAATGCCCGGTAAGCAAAGAACAAAAAACAGAGAATAAATAAGTATGTGGCAATCGTGTTAAAAAGCCAGCGGCCATCTGTCACCAGGGGCAAATCTTTATTGATCGTGGCGCGGATAAGTATAATCACGCATAAAATTTCTACGACCAATTGGGTTATGGCCAGATTCGGCGCCTTTAAAATCAAAAAGCCAAGAGACAAGCCCAATCCTACCGCGCTTAAAGCAATGACGCTGGAGATCAGGTCCCTGCTTTCAACCGCCACAATGCTGGCGCAAATCATAAATAATAGAATCAAGTGTATTTCCATCGAGCACACAGTGTCCCGTGAAATCGCAAAGCGATTTCCGGGATGAGCAAGTTATACGGGCGAATTAACCCAATACTAAAAATAATACCACCATCCCCAATAACATCCACACCAAATAGGTAGGCAAAACCCCATTATGCAAGAATTGAAAGAACCTTGAGAAACAAAAAAGCCTCCTGGCCTGCGCATAGATATCAAAGGTCCCCTTGGCTGCCAGCGCATAAATACCGCGCAAGCCCCTTAAGTCCTGGATGGTGTTATAAAACTCCTGCCCGCTGACCCGGTTTTCTCCCGGCGATTTTTCCGTTTCTCCGCCGACAAAATTAGAATCTTGGCGCAAAGATGGTTTTAACCTGTTGGCTTTAAATATGATTATGCCTAAGGCCAGGCCTACAATGAGAAGCAGCGTGGCTAAGGTCGCCGGCCAGGCGCCCGGCAAATTCGCGATATCCAAAGGTTGAGATATAGATACGGCGGGGATGATAAAATATTTCAGAGGAATGGCGAATGCAAATACACCGAATAAAATACAGACCCCCGCTAATACCGCGCAGGAAAACCACATTGCCACGTCAACCTCTTTTATACCCTTGTTTTTTAAGGCGGACGGTGGCTGCCCTAAAAATACGGCATGGAGCAATTTCATGAAACTAGCCAGGGTAAGCCCCGAACCAAACATGGCTGCGATTAAACAAAACGCGCTAAAAACCAATTGTAACGTTGACTCGGCTCCTGAGACATGCAAAACCAACCCCTGATAAATTAACCATTTGGATACGAACCCATTAAACGGCGGTATGCCGGATATGGAAAAACTGGCAATCATACAGGTGATAAAAGTAATCGGCATTAACTTGGCCAACCCTCCCAATTCATCAAGCTGGGTGGTGTGGGCGCGATATTCAACATTACCCCCGCTTAAAAATAGACAAGATTTATAGATCGCGTGGTTCAACATATGAAACAAACCTCCGGCGATACCTATGGGATTCCCCGTGCCGATGCCTAAAACCATATATCCTACCTGTGAAACCGCATGGTAACCCAAAAGTCTCTTAAGGTCATGTTGAATAAGCGCCATCATTACCCCTGCGATAATGGTCAGGGCGCCGATAAGCATAAGAAAATTATTCATCGCCTTATTCATTACAAATAGATTTAGGGATATGCGGGCTAAAAGGTAAATACCTAATAACTTATCTAATGCCGCCGGCAAATAGGCGGTAACCGCAACCGGGGCACTCTTGGCACAGTCAGGAATCCAGGAATGAAAGGGCATTGCCCCTGCCTTGGCAAAACAAGCGATGGCGATGCACAGATAAGCAATGACGGCTAAATAGATAGTATGGCTTCCGCCAGGCAAGTAGCTGGCGGATAGAGGAATGGCTATCCGGTCCATCTGGAAAGTCCCGCACAAATAATAAACTATCCCTATGCCTAAAAGCATCAGCGCATCCGAGCCGCCCACGATAATAAGCATCTTTTTTGCTGCCGCAGGCGCATCCTGGTCTCCCATATTAATCAAAAGATAAAGCGTCAGGCCCAAAAATCCCCAACAGGCCAAAAGCAAGATGAGGTTATTGGCAAGCACGATTAATACGGAGGCAACTGCCGTCAATATGATATAAATATAATACAGGGCGAGGCAGCGCCTTGCGGACATAAATTTAAAAGAATAAAGCAAAACCAAGACGGTAAATACCGTTATGGCCAGGACTATAAAGCCGTTAAGCGGGTCTAATTTAAACCACGGATAAAGAAAGGAATGGTCATGCATCTATTTTAAGTAATCCCCTATTCCAGGCAAGCCCAGCCGTCCCTGCTATCCTTTTCTTAACCTGCGCCGGGTCTGCCATTTTCAAGCCCCTCTTTTAGTTTCAAGGTCTTCTCCTGCGAAAGCTTAATCAAATCCCAGCCGTTCATGACTTTTTTGTTGTCCGCACGGTTGATTACCGCCAGCCTCTCCGTGCAGCAATAACAGGGGTCTACAGCCGCAAGCGTAATGGTGGCATCCGATATGGTTGAGCCTATAACAGAAACCTTATTAGAAGCCACATTCATATAACTGGGCGCCCTGATCTTATGCCTGATGGGCCTGTTTGTGCCGTCACTCTTTATATAGTGGAAGCATTCCCCCCGCGGCGCCTCCACCCTGCCTATACCTTCTCCGGGAGGTATATCCTTTATGTCCGCATCAATATCGCCTTTGGGCATTTTATCCAGGCATTGCCTGATTATCCCCACAGATTCATACATCTCCAATATACGCACTATTGTCTTGGCAAATACGTCACCGTCCTTCTCTATGATAACACTCCAATTAATCCGGTCATAGACGCCGTATCCGGCGTCTCTACGCACATCCATATTGACCCCGGAGGCCCGCGCCGTAGGGCCGACTACGCACCAATCAATTATCTGCTGCCGGCTCAAAACCCCCACCCCTTTGAGCCGCATCTTTATTACCGGGTCATCCATAATGGCGCCCTTAAACATATCTAAGGCAGGCGATAATTCATCCAGAGTCTTTTTTAACACCGGGATATCTTCATCCTTTATATCGCGCCGCACCCCTCCTATCTTAATCATCCCGTAATTATTACGGTTACCGGTGATCATCTCAAAACAATCCAGGACAGGCTCACGGTACTTCCATGCCCACATCCATACGGTATTATAGCCGATAAAATGCCCGGCAAGCCCCAGCCAAAGCAAATGACTGTGGATACGCTGTAATTCATCTACTATTGTACGTATGTATATTGCCCTCTCAGGCACTATCTTTGCCTCTCCTCCCAGTATATCTTCTACTGCCAGGACATAGGCATAGGGATGGCTGGAAGAGCAGATGCCGCATATGCGCTCAACCAGGAATGCCACCTGGTCAAAATGCTTTGACTCAGAAAGCTTCTCAATGCCCCGGTGATTATAACCGATGATAATATCAATATCCTCAACCCTCTCCCCCTCCACAAAAAGCTGGAAAAACTCCGGCTCTTCCTGTAAAGGGTGATATGGGCCAATAGGCACTATTATTTTATGCGACATAACGCTTAACCTTTCCTTAAGGGATAATCACCCTCGGGCCAATCCTCCGCCAGCAATAACCTCTTTAAATTCGGATGGTTCTTAAAATTGATCCCCAGCATCTCCCAGATTTCCCGCTCAATCCACTCCGCCCCCGGAAACATGGGAGTCAGAGAATCCACCTGCGCCTGTTTTTTATCTTCAAGCATCAGGCGCACTGAATATACCTGTCCTTCGCCATCCGGGACAAAATGATAAATTATCTCAAAGCCCGAAGGCGTATCCGTAGCGCTGGCGGTGGAAAACCTTAAGCCCAACTCCCGGAATAATAACCTGGCTGTTTCCAGTATATCCTCTTTCTTTACGCCAAAATAAATCTTATGCGTAGGCGTCTCTTCCCAGGAGATTATCTTAGCGCCTAACCTCTTTTTAATTATATCCCGCTTATCCATTCTATCACTTTCCTCTTTTTACTTTGTTCAATAATTTTATTACCCCGGAAATGATTGCCTCCGGCTTAGGCGGGCATCCGGGGATGTATAAGTCTACGGGCAAGATCTTATCCAATGGCTCCCGGACATTATAGCTTTCCTTGAACATATGCTGAGAACAGGCGCACGTCCCGCAGGCTACCACCAGGCAAGGCTTAGGCGCCTGTTCATAAAGCCTCTTCATACGTACGACTGCTTTTCTATTCATTGCCCCGGTAATCAAAAGCACATCCGCATGGCGCAGGGAACCTATCAGCTGGATTCCAAAGCGTTCCAGATCAAAGCGGGGGGTAAAACAATCCAATGTCTCTATATCGCAGTTATTACATGAACCAACGCTCGCATGAAAAATCCAGATAGATTTAGTAAGCGCTTTTAGGCGAAAATCCATTTTACCATCCCAGGCTTGCAAATATTAAACCCAATAGAGCCAAAACAGTGACAGGGCCCCAGAAGAATTTCAGGGCCTGTTCAATGCGTAAACGCGGATTAGTATTTTTAATCAGTATAGCAATAACCAATAACATTGCAAATTTCAAAAGTAAGAAAAGCGGCCCTATATCTTTGCCCAAAAATAAGGTAATCACAAATAACGGCCCGGTCACCAGGAGAAGCGCCTTGGTTAATTTAAATATTGCCAAGGGTAAACCCGAATATTCAATCAGGGTCCCGCCCATTATCTCCTGGTCCGCCTCGGCCATATCAAAAGGCACAAAACCTAATTTCGCCTGCAGACATAATACTGCCACGACAAAGGCAATCGCCCCGGATAAAGAAAAAATGTTAGAGCCGAAACCGGCCTGATGGCTAAGGATATCTTCCAACTTGATTACGCCGCCGGATTTAATGACCACGGTAATCAGAGAAATGATAAAAGGCAATTCATAACCCAGTAATAATTTCATCTCCCGCGAGACCCCTATTGATGCCAGGGGGTTTGCGGCGCTGGAAGCGCCGATAATCAGCGCAATGGCCGGGATAACCAAAAGATACAACACCACAATAAGATCGCCCCTGAAGCTCTGACCCGATAAGAAAAGGGCATTCCCTAAAACGGTTGCGCACAAGACCAGGCTTAATAAACCCAGATACGGAGCCGCTAAAAACGTCAATCGTGCCCCTTCTGGCACAATAGTCTCTTTTCCTAAAAGTTTTATGATATCGGTAAAATTCTGGTGCCAAGGAGGGCCTTTGCGCCATTGCAGGCGGGCGCTGATCTTGCGGTCTAACCAACCGGCAATCAGCCCTACAGAGGCGCTGAATAAAAAACCCGGGAAAATAAAATAATTAAATAAAATCTTCATAGCGGGATTCAAATAGCTTTATTCCTATCTCTTCTTCTTTATCTGTATCTCTTCCCGTGACCACTTGCGCGTATGCACTACCAGATGTTGGCCTACAAAATAAATATTTTCTTCGGGGTTTTCCTCTATTTCTTTAATTTCAAGGGCCTTTTTTGGACAGCTGGTAATACATTTAGGGAGCTTTCCCGACGACCCCAGGCAATAATCGCAGCGGGAATCTAAATAAGGTATAAAATCCGGCAATATCGTTCCGAAGGGGCATGCGATACTGCAGGATTTACAACTGGTACAACGCATGCGGTAGCGCTTCAATATACCGTCTGCCTGCCTTTCCAGCGCCTTATGGTAACAGGAATTAACGCAAGGGGCTTCTTCGCAGTGCCGGCAGAATAAAGAGAATGTGGCATATTCGCGTATCCCGGTAATTCCTTCATTCTGCGGATGGTAGAAATAATCGCAGGATGCCTTACATACCTGGCAGCTGCTGCAAATATCTAAATCCACAAATAAACGCTTCATCCTAATCCCATATCCCGGGTATATCTTTCAATTGCGCGTAAGTGAATACCGGCCCGTCTTTACAGGAGTAATAACGCCCGATACGGCAATGCCCGCATTTACCTAAGCCGCAAGACATATTCTTCTCCATGGAAAGATATATGTCCTCAGGGGCAAACCCTACATCCAGCAATTTCAAGGTAACAAACTTCATCATAATGGGCGGGCCGCAAACCACGGAAACCGCGTTTCGCAAATCTACGGGCAGGTCTTCCAGGACGGTAGTGACCAATCCCACCCTCCCATTCCACTCAGGGCTGCCCACATCCACGGTTACTGCCACATCCACTTTGTCTTTCCTGCCCCACTCGGTTATGCCTGTTTTATAAATAATATCGTCGGCAGTACGCGCGCCATAGCGCAAGACCACCTTATTATATTCTCCAATACCGGAGAATAAACTAAACAGGAGGGAACGTAAAGGGGCCAGGCCCACCCCGCCTCCGACAATCAAAACATCCTTGCCCTTGAATCGTTCCAGGGGATACCCTTTCCCATAAGGGCCGCGGATGCCGACTGTGGCTTTAGGCATGAGGCTGTGCAAAAGGCCGGTCACCCTGCCTGTCTTCATAATCGTGACTTCTATCCTATCCTTCCTGCCCGGGTCTGAAGAAGGGGTGAAAGGCGCCTCTCCTTGCCCGGGGACAGTCAACTCGATAAACTGCCCGGTGTGAAAAGAAAAATCTGCCATGGGCCTGAGCACAAAGGTCTTTATCGCAGAGCTTTCTACCAATATATCTTCTATTTCAGCCGCAAACGGCTCATATATGTTCTTCATGGCTTATTATTAAGTTTCTTTGCCAGGTCCTTGAGCACCTCGCGTATATCTATCTTCCCCGGACAAACTTCTATGCACCTGCCGCATCCACAACATGCCGGCATATCCAGATTATCCACAAAGAAGTCGAATTTCTTCATAAACCTGTTCCTCAACCTCTCTGACCTTGTCTTTAAAGCCCTGGCGCCTCCGGCTACGCGGGTAAAATCAGGATACTGGCAGGAATCCCATGCCCTTAGCTTAAAATTATGGCAGCCTTTCTTTTTATCCGCCAACAAAAAACAATGGCAGGTATCGCATATAAGGTTACATCCCCCGCATTCAACACAGGTCAGCATGTAATTACGCCAGGTATCCAGGCCATAGCCCCTCCTGACTAAATCCTGCACAGTATTCTTAGGCACAAGATTCTGGCTCAGGAGGTTTACCCTCAGGCGGTAAATGAGGCTTTCTCTCTTTTTCTGACGGGCCAGGACCTGGCTTTCTTTTGCCTGCGAAAAATATTCCCGGTGCTGTTCTATTAACCCTGCGCCCCTCTTTGAGCCTGCCTCCACCACATACCCTTCATTAAGCGGAGAGATATTCAAATCAAAGCCCGCCTGTGGGTATGGAAATACATCCCATGCCAGGCAGTGGCATACAGGCTTATAGTCAGTGCAATCACCAGAAACAAGTATGGTATTTTCCCTTCTCACCCGGTAAAGAGAATCCACTTCCTGGCCTTCCAGGAATACGAAATCCTGTATTTTATGGCCGATGAGGTCGCAGTTTTTGACCCCGAAGACAATAGTCTTGCCTATTTCCTCGGCCTTATTGCCCGAAGAAAAATATTCCGCTATCTGTTCGGCGGCAGGAGTAAAAAAGGTCTTCAACGGCTCCGTCAGGCGGTAGGGGTTAAAAAGCAAAGGTTCTGCCTCTTTAGATTCCTTATAAGAATAATCAGCCGAAGGAGAAACCTCTGCCCTCTTTAAGGCAGGAGAAAACAGGCGGTATTCTTTTTTAAGAGACTGGAAAAAATCATCAAAGCGGGTTATTTCGCTATAATATATGTTGTCCATGATACGCCATCCCGGCAGGATAATCCCTTAGGCAGGCTTTAAGTTTGTGAAAATTATCACAAAACCGCCCTAAAAAAATAACGAATTCTTAATAAATTAACATATTTGCCATTCCTTGTCAAGGGAAAGGTTAAAAAAAGGTTAAAAAATCATTCTGCCTTAGAAAGCCTGGCCCTTACCAGGGTGCTGACTAACCTGCCGTCTGCCCCTGGGCCTATCTTTGCCGTTACCTCTTTCATCACCCGGCCCATGTCTTTTATGGTGGCAGATGCGGTTGAGATGATAACCTCTTCTATTATTTTACTTATCTCATTTTCTGAAAGCTGGGGTGGCAGATAAGACTGTAATATGGAAAGCTCCTTTGCCTCTTTATCCGCCAGATCCTGGCGATTGCCTTTTTTAAACTGCTCTATGGAATCCTGGTGTTGTTTTATCTGCTTCTTTATTACCGACAGGCAATCATTATCGTCCAGGGCCCCGTCTTTTTTGGCGATGGCCGCATTCATCAATTCCGCGCGCAGAAAACTTAAAGCAGAACTCTTCAATGTATCCCTGCTTTTCATTGCCTCTTTGTAATCACCTAAAATCTTCTCTTCCAACACGACTGCCCCCTTTTTATAAACTATGCCGCTTTTTAAAGAATACTGCCTGCGTTATTACCTTTGCCCTATTTGAATGAAGCAAGCCTCTTAAATCCTGCCAGCCTTCTTTCTAATTCCTCTATCCTTAAGGAGCCGCTCCTTTCAAGGCCGAATCCTTCCACATTAAAAGAAGCAGCGATTGTGCCATAGGCTATTGCCTTCTTGATACTGGCCTGGTTTATGCTCCTTGACTTGGCCAGATACCCCATAAACCCCCCGGCAAAGGTATCCCCTGCACCGGTAGGATCAATCACCCTCTCTACCGGATATGCCGGCAAGAGAAAAATAAAGCTCTTACTGTAAAATAGCGTGCCGTGTTCTCCTTTCTTAATCAGGACCATCCGCGGGCCCAGGGCACACAGACACCGGGCAGCCTTAAGGAGGTTGTTTTCTGCGGATAATGACCTGGCCTCCTGGTCATTGGCGACATAGATATGCACTTTTTTCAATAAGCTTAAAAGGGAGCGGCGTTTATGGTCTATCCAGTAATTCATACTGTCCAGCCCGATGAGCTGCGCAGAACGCATGCGCCCAAGGAGGTGCCGCTGGATATCGGGGTCAACATTAGCTAAAAAAATATGGCGTATATTCCTTTGTGTCTCTCTGATATGGGGCCTGAAGGATGCCAACACCCCTAATTCGGTCTTTAAGGTAATAGCGACATTGAGGTCTTTTTTATATTCCCCTTCCCATTGAAAAGTCGGGCCGTTTTCCTTTATGACAGAATCCAGATTTATACCTTTCTTGCGCAAGAAATACAGGTAACGGCCGGGGAAATCATCTCCTATTACAGCCACCAGATCCACCGGCGTAAACAGGCGCGCAGACATGGCAAAATGCGCAGCCGAACCACCGAGTATATGGCTCCTCCTGCCATAGGGGGTCTTGACTGTATCCAAGGCTACTGTCCCTAAAACAACTACGCTCATCTTAAGAAGATTAAAGTAACCACGGCGGCAAAAATACAATAGTAGCCAAAATAATAAAGCCTGGCCTGCTTTATAATAAATCTTAGGAACCACAACGTAATGATACCGCTAAAAAAACTACAGGCTAAGCCGATGGCAAAGTTCTGTGGCTCCTGAAAGAAAAAAAGACTTATTTCTTTTATCTCTAACAAGGCTGCCCCTAAGACCGCAGGGATAGCAGCCAGAAAGGAGAAACGAAAGCTTGCCTGCCTATCCAGGCCCCTGAATAAAAGGGTAGAAATGGTTATGCCTGAGCGGGAAATCCCCGGCAGTATTGCCAATGCCTGGGCAATGCCTAAAACAAAGGCATCCTTTATATCCGGCCTATTTTTCCTGGCAGCCTTAAGGCCCCTGGTGAATAAAAGAATTATGCCTGTTACTATTAGAAAAAACGCCGTCATACGCAGGGAGCCGAACGCCTTTTCAAAAAAACCCTTGCCTGATATACCGACTACCCCGGTGATCAACGTAACTATTGCCACCTGCCCTATAGAGCGCGCATTGCGTAATAAACTTAATATATCCCGGAAGAAAAATACTATCAAGGCTAAAATAGTCCCTATGTGCAACACCACTGCCATACTGACTTCTTTCTGAGGGATACCCAACAGGTTCTGAAAGATAACCAGGTGGGCAGAACTGCTCACGGGGAGGAATTCCGTAATACCCTGGACTATGCCTAAAATAACGTATTTGATCATATTAAGGGTGTTTCTCCAGGAAATCTTCCAGGTCAGGGGCTAATTTTGCCTCAAGACGCATATGTCTTCCGTTTACCGGATGGGGAAATTCTATGTCCAGCGCATGCAGGCAAAGCCTCTTTGCCTTAACCGGGAAATCCCGGCGAAAGGCATATTTACTCTCACCCAAAATAGGCCATCCCATGCGGTTAAAATGTATGCGTATCTGGTTCGTCCTACCTGTAAGCGGCATCACCTTTATAATACTAAAATCTTTCCTTTTTTCAACAAGTATGTACCTGGTTGAGGCAGACTGGCCTAAGATGGGATAATTTATCTGGCCTTGCGCGGGCAAAGAAGAACCCCGTACCAGCGCAAGGTAGGTCTTTTTAACCTTTCTTTCGCGGAACAGCTCCATCATCTTCTTTTGTGTGCCTTTACCCTTGGCATAAATAATGACGCCGGAAGTCTCCCGGTCCAGCCGATGGCAAGGGTGCAAACGATAGGAGACACCTTTATTTTCTAATCTTGCATTGAGTATGTTTGTCAGGGTATGGCGTTCTTTCCTGGGGGTAGGGATAACTAATATGCCTGCGGGCTTATTTACTGCCAACAGCCATTCGTCTTCATAGATAAACTCCTGTCCCATTGCCTTCAGACTATCTTTAACATGGCATCTATTGCCTTCTTTGCGCGCGCGCGTATTTCAGGAGAAACCCTCACCTCGGTCTTAAGCTCCTCCAGCGCCCAAAGTATCTTCTCCTGGGTAGTGCGTTTCATGTTCGGGCATACCGCTGCCTCTGAAGCCGGATAGAATTCTTTGGAAGGGTTGTCTTTTTTAAGGCGGTAAATAAGCCCCACTTCAGTGCCGACAATAATCTCCCCGGCTGTTGTTTCTTTGGCGAATTTAGCCATCTGACTGGTAGAAATGACGGCATCGGCTAAATCAACTACCGCAGGCAGACACTCCGGATGCACCATCACCTTGGCCTGGGGATGGAATTTCTTTTCACTCTTTATATCCTCAGGCAATATCTTGATATGGGTAGGGCAGAAACCGCTCCAGGCAATAAGCTTCCTGCCGGTTCTGCGGGAAACAAAATCCGCCAGGTATTTATCTGGGACAAAGATTATCTCTTTCTTATCCTGCAAGGCATTGACCACGGCAATGGCGTTGGTAGAAGTACAACAGACATCTAATTCCGCCTTCACGCCCGCAGGGGTATTGACATACCCTACTACGGCAGCCTCAGGATGCTCCTTCTTAAGCCTCTTTAAATCAACAGGGGTTATCATATTGGCCATAGGGCATGCGGAATTTACATCAGGCATGATAACCTTTTTATCCGGGCAGAGGATGGAGGCGGTCTCCGCCATAAAATGGACGCCGCAGAAAACAATAACCTCAGCCTCTACCTTGGCAGCGATACGGCTCAATTCTAAAGAATCCCCGCGATAATCCGCTACATCCTGGACCTCCGGAAGCTGGTAGTTATGGGCCAGGATGACGGCATTGCGTTTCTTTTTTAACTCGCCAATCCTTTCTTCTATGTCGCCTTTGAACATCTTTTTAAGCATCTTATAAGACCTCATCGATTATGCCTCCACCCACCACTATGTCTTTATTGTAGAATACTGCGGACTGCCCGGGGGTTACGGCGAACTGCGGCCGCTTGAACTTCACCATTACCTTGCCATCAAATGGCTCTACTCTAGCGGGTGTATCCGGATGATTATACCTTATCTTTACCGTAAGGGCAACCTTCTTTTTCAAAGGCCCGCATATATAATTTATATCCTTGACTAAGAATGCGCTTTTACATGCCTCCTGCCTTGGGCCGACGGTTATTTTATTGGCGGCGGCATCTATGCGGGTTATATAAACAGGATACCCCCTGGCAATCCCCAAGCCCTCCCGCTGCCCGACGGTATAAAGGAAAGCCCCTTTGTGCTGCCCTAATACATTGCCGTCTTCATCCACTATCGGTCCACCCGCTATCTTAAGCCGGAGGTAATCTTTCAAGAAAACGCGGTAATCCCCTTGCGGCAGGAAACAAATATCCTGGCTATCCCTTTTTCTGGCTACGGCAAGCTTAAATTTATCTGCCAATGCCCTTACCTCATCTTTCGTATAACCCCCCAGGGGAAAAATCAGGCGCCGGAGCTTATCCTGCGTCAGCCGGTAAAGAAAATAGGACTGGTCTTTGCCTTGGTCTTTTGCCTTCTTCAAAAGGTAGTCTCCCCTGGTAATCCCCTCACCCTTCGCCAGCGCAAGGTTAGGCCTCTTTACTACGCGCGCATAATGGCCTGTAGCAAAAAAATCTGCGCCTGAAGACAGCGCCTCTTTTAATAAGACCTGGAATTTTATATGTTCGTTGCATCTCACGCAAGGGTTAGGGGTCCTGCCTTTAAGGTATTCCCGGCAAAAATTCCTGATGACGTATTCTTCCAGCGCCTTTGTGGCATTAAACACGTAATGCCTGATGCCCAGCTTCCTTGCCACTAAGCGCGCATCATTCAACCCCTGCCTAAGATGCCTTTTATACCCGGATCGCCTCAGCGCAGGTATGGATGTAAAAAACATAGTAATACCAAAGACCTTATAACCTTGCGCCTTCAATAATGCCGCGGCTACAGAAGAATCCACCCCCCCGCTCATTGCAACCGCCGCAGTCTTCTGCATCATTCCTCTTCCTTAGTATGACTTAAGACGTCAAAATTATAATACCCCAGGACCTTGACCCTGGCCTTTGATTTAGCTACCAGCCAGTCATGGAACTTATGCATAAACCTATCGTGCATGACCCTGCCTTTCCACATATATACAGAGGCAAACTGCTTTTTATAACCTCTGCGTTTTAAGGTATAATATGCGATAAAACCCGGGGCCTTACGGGCGTAGTTTGCCCACATCCTGCAGTCCCTGTGGTAAAAAGGCACCTCTTTACTCTTTATCTCAAACAATACCTTATGTATAAACACCGTCTTCTCCCTGATTTTGCTTCCGGTTTAAAATTATTATAGTGCTATTATACCCATATAAATAAAAAAACCAAGGTTTTTCACCATGTCAACTTTATCCCTGCCTCCAGCCATCTGCCGGGCTGGGCTATACCTTCGATCTCTTCATAATCCACGTCAAAGATGTTATCGGCCTTTAAGAAAACGGCGGAATTTTTATTCATCTTACAGGTAAAATAACCGTCTAACAAAAACCACCCTTTACGGACAGGCCTTTTTTTGTAAACACCGTTTAATATACCCTGGGTTGCCCAGGGCATATTCACAACCAATTGCATATTCACCAGGTGCCTTACATAATTCTGGCCGTATTTATAAAGAAACCCTTTATCGTCTTGGCGCTTATTTATATAGGTATAGCCGGCGCCAAATGTAAGGCCCGGGTTTATTTTTATCTTAAGGTAATTCTCTATACCTGAGGCATGGGCGCAGGAAATATTCTCTGCCTTCCATTTATCCAGCGCAGGGCTGCTTTTTACCCAGTCAATCATATCGCTTTCCTGCCTTAGAAAGAACGTCGCCCCAAAAGAAAAAGGTTTCTTTATATAGTCATACCCTGCTTCGTAGTTAAAAGATTTCTCGCAAGAAAGCAGGCTGTTGCCTATGGTGGTGGGGTCATCATAATAAAGCTCGGTAAAAGAAGGCAGGCGTATGTTCCGGCTAATACCTGCGCGCAATGACCCCCTGCCGGACATGTTGTATTTAAAATTGAATGAGCCGGTAGGGGCATATGCGGAAGCTGATATTTTCTCATACCGGCAGGAAAATGCAAGGTTTGCCCGCAGCCCCAAATCCTTGACGGCGTCCAAAAAGACCCCCGCCCGCTCCCTGCTGTGGTTACCTAAATTAGTGGAACGGATAGATTCCTTAGGGTATTCCAGCCCGATACCTAATTTGCCTAAATTCAGGGTGTCTTTACTAAGATATACGCCCGGGGTATAAGAATCAGTGCGGTGATGATTAAGGTAATTACTCAGCCTCTGGGTCTTATCCAGCATGAATTTATCGTAATGCCGGCGCCAGGTAAATTTCGGAGAAAAAGTAAAATAATCCCCTGAAAAATACATGCCCGTTTTGAAAAAATAAGTCTTCGTCCATTCCTTAGAAGGATAGCCGCGTCCCGGGGTATAAAAATCATAGGCGCCGAACTCTTTTTCCTGATAACCGAATATAGAGTCAAGATCCCCCGCGGGCAGGGATAAACGAGAAGTCAGATTAGCGGTAAACTTCTTGTAATCCGTGTCTTCCTTGAACCCCCCGGACTCCTGATTTTCCACAGTCAATCTATAACCCAGTTTATCCATCCGGTTGCTTATGCTCAAGAGCCCTTCCTTCAACCGGTGTTCTCCAAAACCAAAGCTTAAAACCCTCTTTTTCTCTTCCGGAGGCTTAAGGGTGATATTCACAGCCCCCCCGATTGCATCAGGGCCGAATGTCGCCGGAGTCACCCCGGGCATTATTTCTATCCTTTCAATATCTTCCAAGGTCAGAGGGATATCACAATTATGGTGGGCGGTTTGAGGGTCATTAATACGCTGGCCGTCAACCAAAAAAAGCGTGCCCTGATAACCGGCCCCCCGCAAAGAAAAATCAGTCTGGATGCCTCCTTTTAGATTCCGGGACTGCAGGTCGACTAAAGAAGCACTGAGGGCCTGCGGCCAGGAAGAAGCCTCCTCGCTGACGGTAACCTTGCCTGCGGGATAGGCAGGAAAGGATGGTTTCTTAGAAACGACTATTGTCTCTAAATCCAGGGCAAAAACGGGATGGTAATTATAAGAAGGCGGGATCAATAAAATAAAAAGAATAACTGCAAATAAAAATAAACCGCGCCTTTCTAATCTTGGCATAGCAGATATTATAAGACAGGCGCGTGAATAATGTCAACTGATATATAATTTTAAGTTTACATTACCGGATTTACCTCCTTTATTACTATATCCTAACGGCAGTGCGTAATATCACCTGAGGTGATCTTATGGACCAGGCCGGAATCTTTTCTAAGAAGCAGGCTGCCGTCGCTGTCAATATCGGATGCCTCTCCTTCGATATATTCTTTATTATGAAGCACCCTCACCCTCCTGCCCAGCGTTATATTATAATGGCGCCACTTCTCGATAATCGCATGACTGCCTTTCTCCTGAAACAGGATATAATTACCCTCAAGCCTCTGCATTATCTCCTGCAATAATTCCACCCGGTTTATATTCTCCTGGATATGTTCCTTTAACGAGGTAGCCCCTTCTACCAGCGAGCGCTTGTCATTATTCACGTTCAGGCCTACGCCAATAACTATAAAACGCACCTCGTCCATTTCCGCATTTAGCTCCGTGAGAATACCGCCCAATTTTTTGTTATGTAATAGTATATCATTAGGCCATTTTATCTGGACATCCAGAGAAAGCATATTCTTTATCGCCTCGCATATGCTTACCGCTGTAAGCAAGGTAAGCACGGGTGTGGCATAAGGTAATATTTTAGGCCTGAGGATACAGGAAAAATAAATGCCTTTATAACGCGGCGAAAACCACTGCCTGCCTATCCTGCCCCGACCCTTTGTTTGCGTCTCGGCAATTATTACTGTCCCCTCCGGGCAGTTCTTCAGCCCCAGCTGTAAGGCAATATCCATGGTAGAGATGACGCTGTCAAAATAGTAAATATTCCGGCCTACAAATCTTGTGTTAAGACGATTGCTGACCTCAGAAATAAATAGCCTGTCCGGGACTGCGGTAAGTTTATAGCCTAAATGAGGCACGGCCACTATCTCATAACCGCTATCCCTCAAATCCTGCACATGCTTCCAAAGCGCCTGCCGGCTAATGCCCAGGCGATGGCTGATGTAATCCCCGGATATATAATCCTGCCTCTTCCTCAAGAAACCAAGAATCTTATCGCGCATCTCTTGTCAGCCTCCCAGGCGGTAACCCCCCAAGTCTAAGACTATATAATTATAGTCTAATCTTTTTAGTTTTCCCACTATTAAATCTCTATGCCTGATTACTAAGGGGATCTCCTCCTTTAATACCTCTATGCGGCATACCTCACCCATATGTCTTGCCCTTACCTGCCTTAAACCTATCTTTCTTAAGATATCCTCCGCCTTAGCGATACGCTTAAGAAGCGCGGGTTTTATTTCCACCCCATAGGGGATGCGGGAGGCAAGACAGGCTAAATTAGGCTTATCCCAGGTGCTGAGATTAAGCGCCTTGCTCAGACGGCGGATATCTTTTTTATCCAGGCCGGCCTCATCAAGCGGCGACCTCACCCCGAGTTCTCTTTTAGCCTTATTCCCGGGCCGGTGATCCATCCTGTCTGAGATATTGCTCCCTTCCGCGACGAAATTGAATTTTAACTCCCGGGCAATAGAGTTTAATCTGACGAAAAGTTCTTTTTTACAGAAATAACAGCGCTGCGGGGGATTGGAAACAAAGCGCCGGTCCTTTAATTCATTGGTCTTGATGATTTTATGCCGCACGTTAAGCTGACGGGCTATCTTTTTTGCAAAGGATAATTCTTCATGAGGATATGTGGCAGAAGATGCGGTTACTGCCAGGATCCTGTCTTTAGGCAGGGCGAGAGAGGCGACCTTCAATAGAAATGTGCTGTCCAGGCCCGCGGAAAAGGCAACCACCACCGAGCCCATCCTTGAGATTATTCCTTTAAGCCTGATTAATTTATTTTTTGTTTCCATTAGAGAAAAACGGCCTTGCGCCTAAAAATGCACTTCCATGGCCCGGGTGGGGCATGCCTTCACGCATAATTCGCAGGCAATACATTTATTATCGTAGAAATGGACCTTGCGGGTTAGGGGGTCAACCACCAATGCGCCGCTTGGGCAAATGGGCACGCATACCCCGCAGTCAGTACACTTATCCTCATTGCGTATTACATCCTGGCTCAAAGGCTGTATCTTTACCCCGCAGGAAAGAAGGTATTCGATGCCCTTGTTGAAATCCGGCTCTTTGCCTATCAGCTCCAATACCATCAGCCCTTCTTCCTGAGGAGTAACATATGCCTTTAAGATATTAAACTTCAGGTCGTATTCTTTGACTAATTTATATACGATGGGCCTGTCTACCAGCCTATTAGGGAAATGCAGGACAATCTTTTTGGAGACCATCAATCTACCTCCTTAACAGTTCGATTGCAAAAATAATCTAAAAACAAACTCAACCCCATGGCCTTTCCGGTAAAAGCCTCGGGCCATAACCGGAATCCGCAGCCGGTAGGGGTATAACTGATTCAGTCAAGAGGAAATTGCCTTCTTTAATCCAGGACTTCAATTCTTCGGCTATATCGCGCGCCTTGGAATAACTGGATAAATTCCCCGTGGGGACCCCTTTGCCCTGGATAGTTATTTTCCCGGATTTAAGCTGGGCGTAATTTACCTCCCCCAGGCTTTGCGAAACGAGCTGGGGATAATCCTTGCCGTAGTCAACAATCTGGGCATAGATCTCTTCGTCCTTAGCCGCGGCATATCTGATTATTTCCTCGCTCAATACAGGTATAGGAACACCTATGCCCACAATAAGGGTAGCCCCGTATCCGCGCAGGCTCGTGCCCACCAGCCACTGCGGCTTCATCTGTTTTAAATCACCGATAACCGCCAATGTCCCTGCCGGGCACTGGGGGATACCGTTGTCTTTCCTTTTTACGCAAGGGTTATGCTGTGTGCCTTGCCAGGCGATATAACCGACACCTCCGCCTAAGAAAATCCTGGTCCCCACACCCATAGTCTTATAAAAAGGGTCTTTCAGGAGCGGGGAAAGCTGGCCCGCAGAACAATAATTGGCGTTGCCTAGATTAGGCTTTAATGTCCCCATATAGGTATAGATTGCCTTGTCCGATAAATTTACGGCTACGTTATAATTTTGATAACAGTTGCGGATATTAAAAAGCACCGCCTCGTTTAAGTCTTTGATATTAATCAGGGTTTCCAGTTTCTTGCGGGGGTAGCAGTCCGTGCCATAGGCCTGCGCCTCAAGACGCACATCCGCACCCATGACCAATTCATGAATAACATGTCCACCGCCATAATTGAACTCTCCCGGATATACTTTATTGCGCGGGTCATCCTCAGGCAAAGCTGTGACCCCCAGGTATATATCTACCGCGGCCAGGCCCGCGTAGGCAGGCACATCGTTTAATTTGACTGTGCCGCCGCCCAGCTTTATCCGGGGTTTAGAATGCCCTATATTAAAGAAGGCCCCGGATGAACACATGGGGCCGAAGGTACCGGTAGTAACAACATCCACTTCTTCGGCCGCCTTCTTATGGCCCTTCTTTTTTACCAGCTCAATAACTTCTTCTGCGGTTACTACTACTACATCGCCCTTCCTGATCTTCTCGTTTATTTCCTTGATCGTCTTCATTATTTTGCCTTTCTATAAAGCAACTACTTCTTTAATCTCAGGGACCTCCTGTTTTAAAATCCGTTCAATGCCCATCTTTAAGGTCATCTGGCTCATCGGACAACAACCGCAACTTCCGCTCAGCCTCAACCTTACTACCCCCTCATCAGTAACCTCTACTAATTCCACATTGCCTCCGTCAGCCATAAGCATGGGACGGACCTTTTCTAACGCCTTCTCTACTCTCTCTTTCATATTCACTCCTTATTGTATGAGGCTATAGGTTTATCTCTAAGAATTACTTTTATCGCCGAAGAGCTCTGTGCTTAAATAGCGCTCTCCTGTATCCGGCAATATCGCTACTATAAGCCTGCCTTTATTTTTTTGCCTTCTGGCCACCTGGATAGCCGCATATACGGCGGCACCCGAAGAGATCCCCGCCAGGATACCTTCCTGCCTGGCCAATAAGCGCGCAGTAACCAGGGCATCATCATCTGAAACCCTGATTATCTCATCCAGGATCCCGGTGTTCAATATTTTCGGGATAAAACCGGCCCCGATGCCCTGTATCTTGTGCGTCCCTGCTTTAAGGCCGGATAATACCGCGGAACTCTCAGGCTCAACCGCCACCGCCTTAAAAGAAGGTTTCTTCTTCTTAATATTCTCTGCGATGCCGGTAATCGTCCCTCCCGTGCCTACCCCGGCTACCAGAATATCTATCCTGCCTTGCGTATCCTCCCAGATTTCCCTGGCAGTGGTACGCTCATGGACTTGTAAATTAGCGGGGTTGTTAAACTGCTGCAATATCAGGTAATGCCTGTCGCCTTTTGCCAATTCCTCCGCTTTTTTTACCGCGCCGCTCATGCCTTCCTGCGCAGGAGTAAGTATGATCTCAGCCCCAAATGCCTTTAAGAGCTTGCGGCGTTCTATGCTCATCGTCTCCGGCATAGTCAAGATCAACCTATACCCTTTAACCGCGCAGACAAAAGCCAGGGCAATACCGGTATTGCCTGAGGTAGGCTCGATTATCACCGTGTCGCTTTTAATCCTGCCTTTTTTCTCTGCATCCTCAATCATGCTCAAGCCGACCCTGTCTTTCACGGAAGAACAGGGATTGAAAAATTCAAGCTTAAGCGCAATCCGGGCGAAACACCCAGTATTAACCCTGTTTAGATATACCATAGGCGTATTGCCTATGAGTGCTGTAATGTCTTTTGCGATTTTGTCCATTTTTAACCGGTTTAAATCTGATAAGTCAACGCCGGGTCCAAACTCCTGCTTCGCCTAGCTAAATCCTCAAAGGTGATGCCGTCAATAATCTTGCTGGTTGAATCGGATATTTTATGCCATATACTCCTGAAGACGCACCCGGCCATATCATTACACCCTTTATATTTCTTATCCACGCAGATAATCGGCTCAACCGGCCCGTCAATAAACCGGACCACTTCCCCCAGTGTTATCTCTGAAGGCCTCCTGGCCAGGAGGTATCCGCCCACCTTACCCCGCCTGCTCTGCACAAATCCCGCCCTCTTTAAGTCCAGGAGTATCTGTTCCAAGAACTTTACCGGTATATCCGCTCTCCTGGCCAAGTTATGAATAGTGGCCGGGGTATCGCCGTAATGCACTGCCAAATCCAGTATGGTCTTTAGGGCGTAATCGCCCTTATAGGTTATACGCATCTTATCGATAATCTCTATTATGTTAGTAGAGTATATACTATAAAAATATGCTTGTCAACTATTTTTTCCGACTTTTTTTCTGCGCCTGCTTAAGCAATGATTTCCAAGACCTCTTTTATGGGCTGGCCCTTATATATACCCAGCCTTTTGGCCGCCTGGCTTAAGGAATGGACATTAGCCAATACAGCCTCGGCAATATTAGAAGCGCCCGTTATCCTTACTGCCACGTCTTTAAACTTATCAGCCGTGCTAAGGTCGAGGTAGCCGCACATGATATAACCCTTGCCCCCTTTTAATATGATAAGGTTTTTACTTTGCAGCCTCATAGAGAATGCCTCTATGTATTTTTTGCCTGACCTTATCTTTTTATACCCCCATGCCTTCATATATTCATGCCTTGTGTTTATTGAAAAAAGAGGTTATCTTCTCGGATGCCTTATCCCTTTCCTGATCCGAGGTAATAATATGGTAGGAGTCTTCGAAGAAAACTAATTCTTTATCCACAGAGCCGGCATTATTGTAAATCTCGTAAGAATTCCTTGGGCTGGTAATATCGTCATCCCTTGCCTGCAGCAATTGCAAGGGGGCATCTATTTTAGGTAATAATGAAATAATATGCCTGGCCAGGAGCTCATTTTGCTCCATGCAGGATATGGGGATAACCGGATAACCATAAAGATGGACCTGGCTATAATCGTCCAATTTGGCCTTTGTGTAATAACGGTCGATCCTGGCCCTGAGCCTCTCGTTTTTTATGCCGTAGGGGTATTCCTCTTTAAAATAAAAGTTATACTTAAAGGGCGTACGATAAACCATAGGCAGAAGGAAACGGGATTTAGGGGTGCTCCATCCGTCAAAAAATAAAGTAGGTGATATACAAACCACCCCGCGTATCTTCTTGGGAAAATCAAGGCTTAAAAGAAGCCCCAGCAATGCCCCGAAAGAAAGCCCGGCAATAAATATGTTCTTATAGCCTGCTTCATATTTCAGGTATTCCTCCTTTACCCTGGCGTATATTTCCTGCCACTTCTGCCTCTTTAAGACTGAAAGAGGGCCGTTGTGCCCCAAAAGCAGCGGCACTGCTACGGCATAACCGCTGTCATGCAGGCGGCTTCCCAGGGTGGACATTTCCTTGGGGGTGCCGGTAAGGCCGTGGATAAGAAAACAAAGGTTCTCCCCACCCTCAAGATAAAAGCTTGAATCAGGTATACAATGTTTATCGCGAAAGTCCTCTTTGAATGAAAAGATAATCATATTTGTCCAGGCCTTAAGATGTTTTTTATTATATCTATTATTCTCTCTTGTTCTTTTTCCCGCAAAAACTCACCCGTAGGCAGGGTTATTGCCCTTTCCGCCAGATAGCGGGCATTGGGCAGTATTTTTTGCGGCAGTATAGGCTTGAGATATCCGTAATCCGTGATAGAGGACAAATATATAACCGATACCCCCAGGCCCAGGCCTTTGAATAAACACCTGGCCTTCTCCTGTTTCTTAGGATCGGCGAAAAGCAGGGTCAAATAGGGATAAACCGCCTTTCCTTCTGTTGGCCCTGCTATAACCTTAACCCCTTCTATGCCTGCTAATCTACTCAGGTAATACGCCGCCTGTTTGCGCTGAAGGGATATTGCATCTTCCAGGCGCCAGAAAGCGGCATGCCCCATGGCCTTTCTTAAAGAAGAAACCCCATACAGCGGAAAATCAATATCAAAATATTCTATCATTGCCCGGGCATCATCCCCCTGCCAATGCCAGAACAGCTGTGGCAGCCTGAAGACAAACCAGAATAATAACGGGCGATAGAATACAGCGTAGCCGAATAATTCTAATATTTTTAACCCTTCGGCTAAATAACTATTTTTTAATAGGGCGCGTATCTTTTTCTCTACGATAGCGCCATAATCCTTGCGGGAGGCGATTACGAGGCCTCCCTCGTATATTGTCAGGCCTTTGCCGCGGCAGAGACTGAAAAAAGCAAAATCCCCCCATGTCCCGGCTTTTTTCCCTTTATAAACAGCGCCCAAAGACTGCGCGCAATCCTCTATAACGAATACCCCTTTGCCCCTTGCCAGAGAAACGAGGTAATCGATTTCAAGCGGTATCCCTGCCAGGTGCACCGCTACGATAGCCAGGATATCCGTATTTACAGAAAATATCCTCTCTAAGTCCTGGCGGTTGAAATTGAAATCCTGGCGGTTTATATCGCAGATCTCTATATTAAGCCCAGCCCGTTTTATAGCTAAAGGGATGAGCGGGCATATATATGAGGGAATGACCACGGTCTTGCGGCCGGATATCTCTTTGAGCGCCTCCAGGATCAGGTAAAATGCCGCTGTCCCGGAAGTAGCCACCCCGGCATAAGCGACAGCATGATATTCTCTGAAATCTTGTTCCAGGCAATCTGCGCCATGTTTCCTGCGCAGCAAAGATAGGAAATCTGCCGGGTGAATAGGGAATCCGGCCGTAGGAGGGATTTCTCGGAATATGGGCACTTTTAAAAAATACCTCTTTTTTTAAATGTATTAGTTATTTTATGGTAAAATACCTTCCAATTCAAGGTATTATTTACAGGTGAGGCAATGGGTGAGATAAAATACAAAGTAATCGATTCTATAAATGAAATCCCTCAGGCAGAATGGGAGCGTCTTTTCCCTGATACTATAGAGGGATACCCCTTCTATAAAACCGTGGAAGAGGCGCACCTTGAGGGTTTCTCTTTTTATTACCTGTTATTATATGAAAAAGGCGCGCTATCCCTCATCGCCCCCCTGTTCATTACAGAATTCGACCTGGCCATTGCTGCCGAAGGACTGCCGGAAAGAATAATCTCCTGCCTGCGCAGGTTTATGCCCAAGCTCCTTAAATTAAAGACATTGTTCTGCGGTTCGCCGTTTGGAGAAAACGGTAAATTGGGCATGAAGAAAGACTCAAAGGTTTATAGTATGCTTATACAGTCCTTAGCCAAAGGCATAGAGGATTTCTCCGCAGAGAAGAAAATAAGCCTGACAATCTTTAAGGATTTTCTAAAAGAAGACCTGCCATTCCTTAATCCGCTTGAGGATTTGGGATTCTGGAGGATAGAGAGTTTTCCCTCCATAATCACGGAATTGCCTTTTGCCTCCTTTAAAGAATACCTGGAAAGCCTGGGGCATGAAACCAGAAAAGGCCTGCGCAGAAAATTGAAGAAGGCCTATGCCAAGGGAGATATAAAGGTAGAAATAAAGAATAGCGTCGAAGGATTAATTGAAGACATATACCGCCTGTATTTAAATACGTATACCTCAGGAGACACAAAACTGGAAAGGCTCACCCCCGAATTTTTTCTCTCCGCAGGCAAAAACATGCAGCCTAACATCAGGTTTTTCCTCTATTATGTCAACGGCGGGCTTGCGGCCTTCAACCTCTGCCTTGTCTATGAAAATTTATTTATTGATAAATTCATCGGTTTCGACTATGATATTTCTCGCAAGTACAATCTGTATTTTTTAAGCTGGTGTTTCAACGTGGAATGGTGCATAAAAAACTCCGTTACCAGATACCAGACCGGCCAAACCGACTATCAACCCAAGATGCAGTTAGGAGGAGGGATCATTCCCTTATACGCCTACCTGAAACACCGTGATCTGACGTTAAATCTTGTTCTCCGCTTTTTGGCTAAAATCATGAGGCCTAAGGTATCTTAAAATACTGGGCATATGCCGGATAAAAGACTTACCTTAAAAATAATATCCCTTCTTATCTTCTCGGATGTCCTGGAGACCTTTACCCACTTCTGTTTTAAGAAAAGCACCCTCACGCAATTTCAGGCAGTGATCACGGATATCCCCCAGGCATTCGGATTCTTGAGCGGGGTGTTCTCCTCTCATTTCTTATGGATGGGGATTCTTTCGGTAGTATTGACCTTTATACTATGGTCAGCCGTACTTTCCCGCATTGACCTAAGCGTTGCCGTACCGGTAGCAAGCTCCAGTTATATCTTTGTCCCGCTGGTATCGATTATCGCGCTGGGTGAAAAAATCAGCCTGATGCGCTGGCTGGGGATAATATTAATCGTGCTGGGGGTGGTATTTGTCTCAAAAAGCACCTCAGAAAAGGGCGCCTCTGTAAAATGAAACCGGGGATACCTTTTATAATATTCCTCATTATGCTCACCAGTTTATGCGATACCATAAACCAGATGTTCTTAAAATCCGCCATAAATTCCTTCAGCGGCTCTTGTCTGCGGGATATACGCGGGATCTTCTCTTTCATTGCCAAGATAATAATGGCCCCACGGGTATGGATAGGGTTTATTTTCGCTTTCCTCTCTCTGTGTATCTGGCTTTTTGTCTTATCCCGCGCTGACCTAAACCTTGCCTTCTCGCTGGACAGCATGCATTACCTTTTTATTGCCGCATCTTCCCGTCTGATACTGAAAGAAAGGGTTGGGCCGCAACGCTGGACAGGGACCGTATTGATCGTCCTGGGGATAATCCTGGTAAGCCTCAGTTAAACAAGCCCCTTTTTCTGAATACCTAAGGCCTCAAGTATCTTTAGATTGGTTTCTTCATTACGCCTGTTTATCAGGGACAAAGGCAGGGTGTCTGCCTGGTTCTTGTGAGGATGGTCCAGATAAGAAGTCAACCTCTTAAACCCCGCGGGTATAGTAATAGGGGAATATTCTCCGGTTATATCTACCCCCACTATCTCTAAGTTCTCTCTGATCATCCTGATTAAGAAAAGCAGGCACTCCAGAGACAACATCCCCTCTTCCCAGTTAGTCAGGGCATATTCTTGCCTCAGGCAATCTTTGTCTATAGAAAGATAGACCCTGTTTACCGGCAGGCGCTTAAATATCCGGTCAAATAATAATTTTATATCCAGGTTGGAGAGTTCCTTCCAGTATATGCGCCGGAAAAATAAATAATCCCGCACCTCCAAAGAAACATTATGGGGGATATTGCGTAAATATACCCTTGATGGTTTATGCTGCCAGGGGTATATCTCCAGGCGGTCTCTCTCTAACAGAGAAAAATCACCGCCTTCTATGGCCGGGCTTGAAATATCCTTGGAAGAAACACCCAGGAGCAGGCATTTAAGGATACCCCTTGCCTTCATAGCCCGGTTTACCCATGAACCGCAGGAAAGACAAGGAGAGAAAATATCCCAGTCCGGATGAAAATCAAACACTATAAGACAGAGGGATTCGCTAAACTGTTTGATGAGAAGGCTGCTAAGATGATGAAAATCTCCGGAGCCTAAAAAGGTAACCGCGCTACGCTCTGACCCGGAAATCCTTTTTTCTAAGGCCTCTGTTGTTTTCTTATCCGACCACAACCTCGCCCTCTGCTGCAGGTCCTTGAGGCCTATAATATTTGCCTGGTAATTCTCAAGTAATGCCTCCTGTAGCAGGATACTCTGATCAAGGTCCAAGATACGCAAGGTATTACTTAACAGCCTGCCCTCCCCATTTTACCCTTTGTTTCCCGTGTATATTAAATTCCTTTTAAAATAACGATATATGTCTTGCATGCTTCTATAGGCTATATAATCCATCTTTTTCTTTCGGGCATACCTCAATAAATGCTCCTTAGCAAACACTATATCCGCATGCCTTGAGGCACAGATATCGGACAGGCCGTCTCCTATATAAAAAACCTTCCCTGTCAGGGGGGTATTCTCTAATATGCTCTTTTTCTTACAATGAGCGCAAAGGCCGCACTCCTTATTCTTGCGGGGGAATCGCGGTATCAGCTTATCCTGCGACAGTTTAAGGCTGTTAGCATAGAAATCCATCCGGCTTATGCCGTTATTCTCCAATATACTGCGCAATATATAATCAAAGTTGTCGCTTAATATTACCCTCTTGATATTGCAGCGGGAAAGAAGCCCGATCAGCTTCTTGAAATAGGGGTCTATTTTAATGCCTTTAAGATATTCATCCAGCTTTCTTTTCTCAACGCGCAGCGTTGATATCTGGCCCTTCAAACACTCCCTTGAGCCAATCCTGCCTTCCTGCCAGGCCTGCTCTAACCCCTGCCACTTAGTATTGCAGGAAAAATTAAGCAGCATGTCATCAATGACATCTACTGTAGTGATGGTATTATCAAAATCAAAGAAAACAACGCTGCCGCTGATTTTTTCCTGTTTTTGCCTATTCCTGTGATGTCTTACCATAGATTACGCAAAAATGTTGGTTTACCTTGTGTCGTTATGCCGGGCCAAATAGCTAAATACACTGAGGGCAGCCTTCGCCCCTTCTCCGGCGGCAATAATAATCTGCTTCTCCGGCACATCGGTAACATCCCCGGCGGCAAATACAGCCGGCAGATTAGTTTCATTACGGGGGTTCACCTTAATCTCGCCAAGCTCATTCTTCTTGAGTCCTTTAGCGAATTCTGAATTGGGGATAAGCCCTATCTCCACAAATACCCCGCCCAAGGCCAGCACTTCCTCCCTGCCCTGCCTCTTTATCTTTATACCGTTTACCATCTTATCGCCCAAGATAGCCGTAACCTCGGTATCATTAAGAATAGTCACCAGGCTGCTCTCACCAGCCTTCTTACACATTATTTCATCCGCGTTTAAACTACTGTTAATATTAATAAGATAGACCCGGCGGGCGATCCTTATCAATTGCAGGACAGCATCCAGGGCAGAATTCCCCCCTCCGATCACCGCAACTTCCCTGCCTGAAAATAATGGCCCGTCGCAGGTAGCGCAATAAGTCAGGCCCCGGTTTTTAAACTCCTGCTCACCCGGGACATTTAATTCTTTAGTCCTCTTGCCGGAAGCAATAATTACCGTTCTTGCCGCATATTCAGATTTATCGGTTACTACTGACACGGCTTTGCCTTTTACATCTAAGCTGGTTACGCTCTCGTTTTCCCGCACGGGTATATTATACCCGGACATGTGTTCCTGAAACTTAGCGGCCAATTCCGGGCCGCTGATAAACTGATACCCGGTATAATTTTCCACATCTCCACTCCAAGCTGCCTGCCCTCCCACATCGCGGGTAATCACCAGGGTGTCTATTTTCTTACGCGCGGCATATACGCCGGCGGTTATACCAGAGGGGCCTGCGCCGATAATTATCAGATCCAGCATACCTACCCCAGCCCTAATATTTTTCCTATCTTTTCTTTGTCAAACCCGATAACAATATCCCCGTCTATCTCTAATACCGGCACCCCCATCTGACCGGATTTCTCAACCATCTCCTGTGCCGCTCTCTGGTCTGAGGCAACGTCTATATCCTCAAATTTAATATTGTTTTCTTTTAAAAACTGCTTGGTGCGGATACACCAGGGGCAAGTCGGCGTACTGTATACCTTTACGTTCTTATCCATATCCCCTCCTTTTTTAAAGCATGCCCTTTAAACCCTGGAGCTGACGAAGGTGCTCCTGCTCCTGCGCAATGAGTTCATCCAAGACCTTATGGTCATATTCAGGCACTGCCTTCTTCATACCCTCGTAGAAAACAATAGAATCCTTCTCAAAGCCTATACCTAAACCTATAGCCTCGTCTTCGTTTTGTACCTTAGAGGCTATTTCTTTGCCTTTATCTTTTACCGTAAAGATACAACCGCTGGCTAATTCCTTCATATAGGCAAAATACTCATCCGCATCCAGGCCCTGCGGCTCATACGCTCCTAATCCAGCCAGTATGCCCTTAAAGACAGTGATGTGTTTTTCTTCTTCTAGGGCCAGGTAACGAAATAACTGCCTGCCTTTTTCTTCATTAGTCTTATCTGCTAAGGCGCTGTAAAAATCCTGACCGTTCTTTTCAATCTGAATCCCCAATTCTACTATTTCGCTGCCTGAAAATATATTGCCCATAGCTACACCCCTTCTTTTAGATGTTCCGGAGTCAAATCTACTACCTTTTCTATGCCTGCTACAATGAGGTATTTTGGCCTGGGTAAGAGCGCCTCCGGATGCCTCAGGTGCCCTCTTTCGCCGCGGATATTCTTGATAAGCCTTTGGCTGATTCTACTGGCAAGCCTATCCTCCCAGGAACGCATAATACCGGATGGTATATCGCCCATACGGACTATCTTTGCTTTTCCTTGCAGGCAATAACCTTTGAATTTATGTTCATCTACAGCCGTCAGGCTGATATGAGGATTTTTTTTAAGATTACTCAAGGTATGATTACGGTAAAGGTCCAGGAGATAAACCTCCCCGCTTGTCTTTATCTCTACTATACCTTTACAGGAATTATGTATATGGCCCTTCCTGCCCAAGGTTGAAACAACCACATAACCCTGATTTTGAAAGAAATGCGCCACCTCTCCTGAGATCACGCTCATATCTTCTCAAACATATCCTTGCCTACGCCGCAATCCGGGCAAACCCAATCAGCAGGAAGCGCCTCAAAAGAGGTCCCTGTTTTTATCCCGTGCTCAGGATCTCCCCGGGCCGGATCATATATATAACCGCAAACTGTACAACGATATTTTCCCATTATCTATACCCTCCTCTTTTTATAGATTAGCTATAGCGCCTGAGCGATTTTCTCCCCTAATGCATAGCATTGGCGCAACTCCCCTGCATCCGGGTTATAGCGCACAGATATAGACGGCTGCATAAAATCTATACCGGACTTATTTATTATATCTTCCATGCCCCTGAGCGCGCCCCCTGCCCAGCCATAAGAACCAAATACCCAAGCCTTTCTCTTCTTAGGCCTTAGGCCCTTTAAGAACTCCAGAAAAGCCGCCATATTAACCAGCATATCGTTATTGTGCGTGGAAGAACCGAAGATAAAGACCTCGGCATCCAGCATCTCTTTAATTACTTCCGTGCGCTCGGATAAGGCAATATCAAAGAGCTTGACTTCTTTGCCCTTATCCATCAGGCCTTGCGCAATCATCCTGGCCATTTTTTCAGTTGAACCCCACATTGTCTCATAAACAATGACTGCCTTAGGGATGGTTGCATTCCTTGCCCAACCCAGATACGCATTGATTATTTTCTGGGGGTCTTTGCGCCAGATAACCCCGTGGCTGGGGGCAATCATATCTATGGGGATATCCGACTTCTGGACTTCTTCTATCTTCTTGAGTATAAGTGAGCTTAATGGCCAGAGTATGTTCCCATAATACTTCGCGGCCTCATCCATCAGAGCTGAGACGTCCACTTCATCATCAAACCTTGCGGAAGTAGCATAGTGCTGGCCAAAGGCATCATTAGGCATAAGTAGTTTTTCCTGAAGGCAATAGGTAAACATACTATCCGGCCAGTGTATCATCGGCGCCTCCAGGAAAGAAAGGGTATGCCTGCCCAATTCTAAAGTGTCCCTGCTTTTGACTATCTTAAAATCCCAATCGCCGTAATAATAACGGTACAGCCCCTCCTTGCATTTCTGTGTGCCCAGAACCTTTGCCCTGGGGCAAGCTTTCATCACCTCAGGTAACGCCCCTGAATGGTCCGTTTCCACATGGTTAGCAATAATATAGTCTATTTTCTCCAAGGGAATAACCTGCCGGATATTTTCAAGCATCTCCTGGGCATAAGGGCCCCATACCGTATCTATTAAGGTTGTTTTTTTATCTATAATCAGGTAGGCGTTATAAGTAGTCCCCCTTCTTGTGGAATAGGTGTGGCCGTGGAAGTTACGGACATTCCAGTCAATAGCGCCTACCCAGAATATATCTTTTTTTATTTCGATTTTAGGCATTATATCCCCCTTATTCAACCTCTATTCTCTGCACATTCTCCCACAGCCCGTGTATATTACAGTAAGAAGAGACGGTTAACATCCCCGCTTTGTCAGCCCGGAAGCTAAACGCCGCCTCTGGCCTGGTATATACACTGCCAAGATTTGGCCCTTGCACAGATTCGCCGTGGGCAGTAAATTCAAACCTGGCCAACTGAACAGGAAAACGCTCCCCCTCTGCCAGAAAATAGGCTTCAACCCACCTTATGTGGTGCTCGGTAGTATTGGGATGAGGTATTTCTTTGCCTATCGTTACTTTGGCCTCGATAAAATCCCCCTTCTTTGCCTTCCCCGGCGCCTCTATAACCGGGACGTGTTTCTCTTTTTTCCAATCCGCAGACTGAAATAAATCTCTCATACCTGACATAACCCAGCCCTCCCTTCTCAATAACCTATAAAGCTTTCTGTCTTAATCATATCCTGCCTAACCTGCGTATCCTTGAACAGCCCCCTCATCGCCTCTGTCATCTTAGGAGGGCCAAAGATATAAAACACCGTCTCTCCTATATCGGGGATATTAGAGAAGACCAGTTCTTTTTCTATCCTGCCGAACCTGCAATCCCCACTTTTGGAGGGACAATCGGTAAGGGTATGTATGACCTTTATACTACTCAAGAGGCCCTGCCAGGCGTCTAGTTCTTTGCGGAAGGCAATCTCTTCCTCTGTGCGGTTTGAATAAAAAAGATGGACAAGTGTATCGAGCCTTTTTTCCACTATATATTCCAATATAGAAATAACCGGAGTAATCCCTATGCCGCCGATTAAAAAAGCGACTTTCTTATATCCCTGGCGAAAAATACAGTTACCAAAAGGCCCCTGCAGAGAGACTTCATCCTGCGGCTTAAGGGCCTTTAACCGCCGGGAAAACTCGCTTTCACTGAGCCTCTTGGTCACCTCCACATACTCTTTGCCCGGGGCGGAAGAAAAAGAAAGGTATTTGTTCACCTCTTTATTGTCCGGATCATCCGCATCAAAGAAAAACCTGAGAAACTGCCCGGGAAGAAAATCGATTTTCTTTTCCGGCAGGAAACGAAAACTCTCTACTGTCGGCGTCCTCTTAATCCTATCTTTTAATACTGCCCGGTAAATACCGACTGCCATTATAAGCCTGCCTTCTGGATAGCCTGCCTTAACTTCGCTGCCGAACACTGCAGGCTGCCTACCTCTTCTTCATTCAGTTTAAGCCTCAATATATCCCTGAGCCCGCCCTTGTTCAATACTGCCGGAAGGCTTAAGTAAATTCCCTCCACTCCGTAATAATCCCTTACATATGAACTGACCGGCAGGACCGAGTTTTCATCCTTTAAGACCGCTTCCGTAATCCTGGCCAGGGCCAGGCCTATGCCGTAAGAAGTCTCCCCCTTATTTTCTATGATTTTATAAGCGAAGTCTCTGGTCTGGGTAAAAATACTATCCAGGGTTTGACGGTAATCCCTGCACCTATTGCAAACAGGGCAATAATCCTTAAGGAATGTCCCCCCTATTAAAGCCGTGCTCCAGGCAGCAAATTCGCTGTCCCCATGCTCTCCCAGTATATAAGCGTGTATATTACGGGCATCTATATTGCAGTGTTTAGACAAAAGAAACCTCATCCTGGCGCTGTCTAAGACAGTCCCGGAACCGATAATCCCTTTTGAGTCTTTACCCGAAATCTTATAGGTAGCATAAGACAATATGTCTACCGGGTTTGTAACTACCAGCCATACGGCCTGCGCTGCATACTTAGTGAGCAGGGGGATAATTTTTTTGAATACCTCTATATTATCCTTAAGGAGTGAGATCCTGTCCTGGCCCGCCTTTTGCTTGGCCCCTGCGGTAATAACTACAAGGTCTGAACCGGATAAGTCCGTATAATCTCCCGCGCTTATCTGGACAGGATAAAAATAAGGCATACCGCTGGCCAGATCCATTACCTCTGCCTCTGCGTGTTGTTTATTCAGGTCTACAATGACCAATGACCGGCATAACCCTTGCATCATCAAGGCATAGGCATATCTTATACCGACATTACCCGCCCCTATTATGGATACTTTCGGCCTTAGATCATCCATATCCTTACAAACCGCCTTTCAAGGTCTTCTCGGTGATATTCTGGATTTCTTTTTTTAATGAATCCGGCAGGCCCAGGACATTTACGTCCATAAAACCCCTGACAATTATAGATTGGGCCTCATTCCTGGCAAAGCCGCGGGAGCATAAATATTCTATTTCCTCCTTATTTATCCTGCCTATAGCTGCCTCATGAGACATATCCACATCCCGGAAATCCGATTCCATCTCAGGGATGGCATGGATTGTCCCTTTTTCCGAAAGGATTAAACCGCGGCATTCCAGGTGGGCCTTTATTTCTTTGGCCTGCGCCTTCAGGTGGCCGCGGGCAATAATTTTTCCCCCCAGGCTCACTGCGCGGGCAATAATCTCCGCCTGGGTAGAGGGGGCTGCCAGAATGACCCTGGAGCCGATATCCTGTAAAGAACCGGGATGCGATAAAATAAGGGAATTAAAACTGGCACGGGCGCCCTCACCCGACAAGACCGCTGTCGGATACATATTAATGTCCTTGACCGGCCTTAAAGACACATAGTTGGAAATGAAAGTAGCCTTCTCTTCCAATAAGGCTATGCTCATCGGCTTGACCGATACGTCCTCTTTCCAGGAATGTATCATGGTAAAATTCAAATACCCGCCCTTTTTAATAAAGAACTCCGATATGCCCAGATGAAAACCTTCGTTTGCGGAATGTGAAGAAGAACACCCGGTGATAAGATAAACCCTGGCATCCTCTTCGATAATAATGAGGTTATGGACTTTCTGCTTGAAGCCTTCTGCCTTAAGAAAGAGGCATGCCTGAACAGGCAGCTCTATGGACTTTCCTTTCTTGACCCGGATAAAATATCCACCCTCTGTATCCTGCGGGAAATCCCGGGAGAGTAAACGAAAGTTCTTGCCGTAATAATCCCCTGCCTCAGGGTATTTTTTTAACGCCTCTTCTGTGGTAAGTATGTCTATGCCGTCTCTAAAGGCCTGGTATATTTTTAGCCGGCTGTCCTGCTGGAAGAAACTGGCGGAACGTAAATCCCCGGATAAGTCTATCCCTGAAGAGGCAATAGTATCTTTGTCTTTAGCTTCTAATTCTAATGGTGCGGGCATATACACTCCTTACATTTGTCATAACCCGAATCCCTGATAGCGGTAAACATCTCCTTAGGGTCTCCTACGCACCAAAACCTGCCATCCAGTAAAACGCAGCCCCTGCCTGCCTTTACATAATCCATAATATAGCCGGTATGGGTAATGATAAGTGCGGATTTTTTTTCTTTCTCCAGGTATTCATTCAGGACCTTGCCCATCACGCTGATATTCTCCAGGTCAACCCCGGATTCAGGCTCGTCCAACAACAGGAGTTTAGGGTCCTGCAGGAGTATCTGGAATAATTCCGAACGCTTCATCTCCCCCCCTGAGAAATCCAGGTTAACCTCACGGTTAAGATGCCCGGTCAGAGAAAGTTTTTCTGCCAGGGCCTTTATCTTTGCCTCATCTTTAGCCAGGTGTTCGGCCATTTGGCTTAATTTCACCCCCCGTATCTTAGGGGGGTGCTGGTACATTATACCCATTCCTAATTTTACCCTCTCCTCTATGGCCAGGCCATTTAAAGGCTTGCCCTTAAACATAATATTCCCTTTTTTTACCTTATAGCCGGAAAGCCCCATAATGGCCTTAATCAGGGTGCTCTTGCCGCTGCCATTTGGGCCGAAGAGTATTACCACCTCTCCTTCTCTGATTTCAAAACTAATATCCTTGAGTATATCCTTACCCGCAATGCCTACGGTAAGATTCTCTATCTTCAGCATATTGCCCTGCCTCTCAGATTCTGATTTTACCTTATCCTTTATATCCCGTCAATCGCTTACATGCCCCCCATTGCCCGGCATAGATGTTTTGCCTTACACCAATCCCGGCAAGAAACCTGCCTTTCCTTCGACTGCATGGCCCGGCAATGCGGGCACCTGAGGCTGAATTCATCCGAAAAGAATTCTATACTGTATCCGCACTGAAGACAAGTAATAATCTCAGATTTAATATCCAGATTCCCTTGCCCCGGGCAGCGGTAGTTCATCTTAACCTTTCTCCTTTTAACCATTGCCTGATTTTCTTGTCAAAGAGGCTACGGTAATAGAGCTTAATTCCTTCAAGATATACCGCTCCAGCCCATCGATCTTTTTCTTTAAAATGCAGCTGCCTGTATTCGGGCAGGCCATCTTCTTAAAGAAACAATCGTTTAAGCGCAGCCTCCCCTGGAATATTTCAATCAACCCGAAGAGGAATATCTTATCCGGAGGCATCATGAATAAAAACCCTCCCCCCTGCCCCCTGTATGACTTAAGCACCTTCCTTTTATGCAACACCTGCAGTATCTTTCTTAAAAAAGGCCGCGGGATCCCCAGCTCTCTTACTAATTCCGATGCCGGAACCACCCTGTCTTGGCATCCTGCCATATAGCAAAGCGCCCTTAAGGCATAATCCGTATCCCGAGTCACTAATTTCATCCTTCCCCCCAGATACATTATATTAATAATCCGTTTGAGGGCAGTTTAAGGTCGTGCCCAGGACCGGCTACTGCAGCCTTCTTTACAGTGGGCTACAGGCCGCAGCATATATTTTACGGTTACATCCATCGTGCCACCTCCTCTCTCTAAAGAATAATGATACTATAATTGTATCATTTGTCAAGGATTTTTTTTAAAGATTACGCCGCTTAAAAGGGGTGTTGGAAATACGGCAGGAGACAAGGAAACGGTTAAAATAGGCAAAATAAAAAGGCAAGAGGGAAATTTATTTCTTTTATTGAGGGCATTGCCTGCCCGCTGGTATTTTTCCCCTTGCCTTTTACAACCTCCAATAACAAATATAACACAATAATTGCGATTTTCAAGTAGGCGGGAAAAGATAATTCAGGAGAAAGATAACAGGCTTAGTCAAAACTAACGGCATTCCCCGGGCCAAAGTCTAACCCTGCCTGATAAAGCCGTCTGCTCAACTGCCTGCACCAGGCGACCCTGGCCGTCTTCTCAACCGGGGATGTAAAAAGGGAGGAATTAAACACTACCTTAACATTGGAATTCTCTTTCACCGGGGTATCACTTACTATACCGCTACCCCTGACCGATAAGTCTCTTATAATAGAAGGCAGGCGGGAACTGTCTTCCAATAAGAGGACGCCTGAGGCATCAAGAGGGAACCTCTTATATGACCTGCGCCAAAGGGGCAGGGAATAGGCTTCTACCATGCCGCCCTCCCGAAATAGCCCCGGGCTAAAGCTCCAGGCTTTCTTAAAAAACAAAAAAGGCAGTCTCTCTTTCTAGAAACATTGCCTTTTCTATAAAAATACATTTATTAAAAATCCGTTCTCCGTAGCTAATCTATATTTTATTATCTCTTGAGGTTTTGTCAAGATAATTTTATCAACAGCCTCTAGAGTCCCTTACAGCCTATTTTGCCAAAAACAGATTAAGGATACGCCCTAGGCAATACCTGCGGCAGGCAAACAACCGCTATCCATAAAATACCTCCTCTTGCGACAATAAGAAAAGCCACTTACCTGCCCCAGATAAACCAGATGAATAAATACGACACGCCCACTGCCGCCAGGGTAAACGGCAGACCGATCTTGAGGAAATCCGTAAATCTTACGGCATAGCCCTCTTTCTTTAACAGGCCGCAGGCAACTATATTGGCTGAAGCCCCTATAGGAGTAATATTCCCCCCCAGGCTCGTGCCGATAAGCAGGCCGAAAAGGAATAAAGAAGGGTTGATCCCAAGCCTCCCCGACATGGAAATAGCTACCGGAAGCATTGCCGCCAGGAAGGGGACATTATCCACAAACGCGGAAATAAGAACAGACAAAAACACGATAACCGTATAGCCTAAGAATATGTTGCCCCCTATCATGCCGCTGAGTGAAACTGAACATTTTTCAATCCATCCGGTCAGGGTAATACTGCCTACCAGGATAAATACCCCGGCCAGAAAAAACGTAGTATCCCAGTCCAGGGACTTTAGACCTTCCAGGACAGGGCCCTTATTCACCGCTTTCTTCCAAAGCATGGAGAATATGCCAAAGACCAGGCATATTAAGCCTGCCAGGTAGGAAAACCCCGTGTCAAAAAGAGAAGATACCGCCAAGGCCAGAATTAAAATGATTAAGATGCCCGTAGGCACCCAGGATTTTACCTTTTCCACGGCAATCAGCTTCATCTTTTCTTTCTGGCCCCGGAAAATAAAAAACAGGACCGCAAAAGCCGCTATTGCCCCCAATTCCACGGCAAAGAATATGCTGGGCCGGCCTTTATAGAAGAAGAAATCCATGAAATTCATCTTCGCAAAACCTCCTAAAAGCATGCTCGGGGGGTCCCCTATTAATGTGGCTGTGCCCTGAAGGTTGCTTGATATAGCAATGGCAATCATCATCTTTACCGGGTTTATTTTTAATTTCTTAGCCAGCGCAAAGGCAAGGGGGGCGATAATCAAGACAGTAGCGACATTCTCTACAAACGCGGAAATAAAACCGGTAAGTATACAGATAGCCAGTATCGCCCAGGCGGTATTCTTGGCTTTATCCACGATTAATTCGGCGACATAGGCCGGAACGCGACTTTCCATAAATATATCCGCAACCGCCAATGTCCCCACAAATATCCCTAAGACATTCCAGTTAATGGAGGAAAAGGCTTCTCGCAAGGTAATCGTGCGGGTTATAACCAGTAAAAGGCTCGCCCCCGCCGCTACCAGCGTCCTTTTATTAGGCAGGAATATAAAAAGAAGGTAAGCCAGGACAAAAGCCGCCAAGGCAAAGATATTACGCTCCATAAATATACCGCCTTTCACATATTAAAGAAGCACGTAAGACTAACGCAGGCGCCGGTTTAATTCCCGCGCCACTTTCTCGCCTGAAAGCAGCATGCCTCCGAAAATTGGCCCCATACGCGGGCCGCCGATAACAGCATTGGCACACATGCCGCAGACATAAAGCCCGGGGCATACCTCTTTAGAATTCCTGACTATGGCCTCCTCCCCTGCCTCTGCCCACATCGAGCGTTCTCCCATCGCCTTACCGGTCTTAGTCTTTAACTTCAACCCGGATTTCCTTTCGGCAATATGCGCTACCTCCGCAGCATGGCCGGTAGCATCCACTACGTAACGCGCCCGGATGGTAATAGGGTCAACATGCAGGTGCGCCATTTCAACCGCCGTCCAATTCAAAACCAGGCCGCATATGCGGCCCTGTCTGACCATTACATCTTCGGCGCTAAAAAGGTTGAATATCGCAACCCCTGCCTTAACAGCCTGAGAACAAATAGTAGACACAGACTCAATGGAATCTGCCAGGTGATAGCCTTTTTCATACACCCTGGTCCTGACGCCAAACTCATCCATGATCTTCCTGGCTTTATCCTGTATGACTATCTCATTAAACATTATCCCGCCTCCCCACATGCCGCCTCCGACGGATAATTTCCTCTCAAATATAACCACCTTTCTGCCCGCCCTGGCCAGATAATAAGCGCAGCACATACCTGCGGGACCGGCGCCTACCACCGCTACTTCTACGTCTAGGGCCTTGATTAATTTATCTTTATACGACTCAATAATCGCCCGGGAAATCTTTATATCATCCAGCTTCATTATTTTACCCCCCTGCTTTATATTCCACAGCCATATTATTTAAAATAACTGTTTTCCCCTTTTGTCTTACATAAGATCAAGGGCCTCCCCTGATTCTTTCGGTCCTTAGATTAAGCCCTTATGCGCTATCCGTCAATACCTCCGCGCGTTAACTCATGCGCAGGGCAGATAAGACATCTTACTTTGCGCAAGTAATAAAGCCTTAAAATATGCCAGGGACCCTGGCTGTGCAGTAATTACACCTGTCATCCTGTATATTATACTCAAGGACCCTGAATCCCTGCCTTTCAACTAACAATCTCTTACAGCCAGGGCAATGGGTTTGGCTGCCCCAGCCATAGACATTGCCCGCATATATAAAATTAAGCCCTGCCTGAAAGCCTATACCCTCTGCCTTCTTAAGGGTTTCATCCGGGGTAACGGCGTAACCTCCGAATTTATAATCCGGATGGAACCTGGATATATGCCAGGGCATATCCTTGTCTACGCTGGCAATGAAAGCGGCGATATCGCCAAGCTCCTGCGCAGAATCATTCTCGCCCGGGACTATAAGCGTGGTTATTTCAACCCACAACCCCGCAGCCTTCATCAGCCTGATGGAATCAAGCACAGGCTGAAGGCTGCCTCCGCAGATATGGCGGTAAGAATCATCGCGGAAAAATTTAAGGTCCACATTCGCCGCAGCCAGATACGGCCTTATCAACTCCAAGGCCTCTTTTGTCATATAGCCGTTGGTGACAAAGATATTCAACAGGCCTTTCTGGCAGGCGATTTTAGCCGTATCCAGCGCATACTCAAAGAACACGGTCGGCTCAGAATAAGTATAAGAAATACTGCGGCATCCGTTAGCGAGGGCATGGGCAACGATTTCCTCAGGCGGAAAATCTTCTGAATTCAATGCCGCTTCTCCCTCACGGCAGGAAACCTGGGATATCTCCCAATTCTGGCAGAAACCGCAGTGAAAATTACATCCTGCGGCGGCAACGGAAAAACTTAAAGAACCGGGCAGAAAATGGTAAAGCGGCTTCTTCTCCACCGGGTCAACGTGGCAAGCGACTACCTGGCCATAGGCATGGGTATAAAGGCTGCCTTCCAGGTTCTGCCTTACCCCGCAGAGGCCGAATTTCCCTTTGGGGATACGGCAATGATGACTGCAAAGATAACAATGGAGGAAATTATTCTTTAGTTTCTCATAAAGCAATGCTTCCTTCATATCCTAAGACTTAAGATTTCCTCCTCCTTAAAAGGAGAGACTACTGCCATATTCTCTTTTTGATTATGAACACAGCGATAATTTATCCGTGTTTCCTGCTCTGCGTTTAGGTCGCAATAGCGGCAGACAATACGGCAGGATGCCTCGATTAACTCTTTTGAAAATACCCCCCTGCCCAGGGCAGTAGGCCCTGCTATATCCTGCGGCCAGAACAAATAATCATCCCCCCCTGCTATACCCTCTAAACGTATGTTTTCTTCTTGATTACGGCCTACCGCTAACTTAGCCTCTTGCCCAATCCGGAAATGCCTGCCTGTTTTCAATAACTCAATATTATCCAGGCATAGTTCCTGATGCCTTATAAGGTCTTTAACCCTCTGGGAAAAACCCCGGTCGGTCAAAAGACACCCTCCTGCCACAGCAGAATATTCTTTGACCCCTAATGTGCCTGCCAGCGTTAATTGCCTGCTGCGGGACCTGCCGTTAAAATCCAAAAGCCTGTCTCTCACAAGCCACCCCTCTTTTTCCGGTATAGTCTCATCAAGCAGCCGCGCAGAAAGAGGCCGCACCAGCAATCCCCCAAGGCCGGATCCATTGGCGATAATATCTAACGCCTTCCTGTGCTGAGACATGGGGCGCTGCCCCAATACCTCTCCCGTAACTACAAACGCAGCAGCAAACCCCGGCATCATCTCTTTTGCCTTCTTGAGCATCAGGATCTTACAGTCCAGGCAAGGATTCATATTTGAGCCGAACCCGTAACGGGGCTTTTTTAAAAGCCCCAGAAATTCCTGGCCAATATCGACTCTTTCTAAACTACGTCCGCAACCCTCCACCACGCGGCCAAGGTTTATGCCGCCCTTCTTATTTTGATGACAAAACGGAATCTTAAAGTTTAAGGGGATAACATCTATACCCTGCCCCTTAATTAATCTCGCGGCTAAAATACTGTCCAGACCCCCTGAAATTAAAGCTAAGGCTCTCATATATGATAGGTTACCAAGGTAAGAAAATTAATGCCCGCTTACCAGTCTTGCCAGTAGAATAAAGATGATCCCGCAAATAAAGGCAAGAAAAGATGAGGCGCTTTTCTTAAGACCCGGCTGCTTATGTAATTCCGGTATCAGGTCGCAGGCGGCTATATAAATAAAGCCTCCCGAGATAAAAGGCAGGAGAAAAACGGAGAAGTCTTTTATATGCGCAGAAGCAAAATACCCGGCTATGGCACCAACAATACAGGTAAGGGCAATGATAAAGTTACAATAAAGGGCCTTAATCCTGCTAAAGCCTCCGTAAACTAAAACCCCGAAATCGCCTATCTCCTGGGGGATTTCATGCAGTATAATCATCAGGGTTGTGATTACGCCAAAGTGGATACTGATATTAAAACTCGCCCCTATGACCAGCCCGTCGGTAAAATTATGTATGCCGTCTCCGGCTAAATTCAGATAAGTAAAAGGATGGATTTTGCATGAGCCCTCATGGCAATGACGCCAATGCAGGTATTTTTCCAGGATAAAAAAAGCTATGAATCCTGATATAAGATAATAAAAAACAACGTGGCTTTCCGCCTTCTCCAGCGCCTCCGGCAGAAGGTGCAGGAACGCACCCCCGATAAGCCCGCCGGCAGAAAAACCTATCAAAATGATTAATATTTTCTCAAGCCACTCTTCCTTAAAGAACAGACTAAAAATCCCGATTAAAGAAATCAGGCTGACCGCTATACTGGCTGCTATAGACCAGACAAAACTCTCCATCTAAAATTCAGCTTTCTTTAAGTATACTGCCTAAGAATTAGCGATAAGGCATGTGCCCACTTGAATATTGCCCAAGACCGCTAACTAGTTTAGCCTAAGCAGGGTTTTACCCCTTTATTGGCACGCTTTGAACGCCAATTAAGCTTTCCTCTGCGTTTACGTTTTCCCATGGTCAGATTCCTTTGTTAGTATTTATAATAATCTTTAGGGGTAGCCTGACATATATACCGCACCGCTTCAATAAGGCATACACGAATGGCCTTTTCCATAGGGGTGCCGGCATAACCGCTTAACCCCGCGCCTAAAGCCCAATCCTTCATAAAGCCGGTAAAACCTTCGGATAAATCCGAGGCCTCCCCCTGTACGCGCGTAGAGGCTAAGACCTCGGAGGTTGAGATATTTATAATTTTTATATCTAAAGCCATATGGGCCTTATTTGACGTGGCGCCCAACAAAGAACCTAAAGCGCTGCTGCCTGCGCCGCCGCCTCCTCCGACACCAGCGTTTCCGCCGGAGGCCTGCGGCTCAAAATCAGTAACAACCACGCTGATAATCAGGTCAACAGCCTTAATCTTCCCTTTCTGGTCACCGTTTCCCTGTTGAGCAGGGACAGAAGGCTCCTGTATTAATGCCTTCAAATCCTGGCTACCAAACATTTGAAAACGGTCGCTGTTAGCCAAGGCGCTAACCAGCATATCGCGCAGCCCTGAACTTATCTCTCCTGCAACCCTTACCGTCTTATCCTCAAATTCCGCCACTGCAATGCGTGCCTTAGGCCCGGAATAAGGAGGCAGGGGCGCCACACTGACATTGCTACCTCTTTTAGCAAAAGGATGCCATAAAGAGGCACAGCCTGCGCTCGCAAAAAGAGAAATTGCGCATATAATGTATAAAAATAAAGTCTTCATTGCATATTTATTCTAGACTTCCCGGAAGAGGAAAGCTGAAAAGCTTCTCTGCTTATGCCTGACATAATCATATCCGAAAGTACCCGGGCTGTCAAGCCTAAACCCCCGCCACAACCTAAGTCTGGAACAAAGTTAACAGCCCGCCGATATTAGCAATGACACGATAAGGCCTCTCCTTCTTAATCTCTTTACGGGAACTTGAGCCGGTAGTAACTATAATCGTCTTTACCCCCGCACGCCTGCCGGCCTGCGCATCTATAATCATATCCCCCACATAGGCTGTCTGCGCAGGATGAAAAGAGAACTTCTGCATGATACGCCTGAGTATTTGCGGATGAGGCTTCCCGTATTTTAGCTTATCCGCGCAGAGTATATAACCAAAATACTTCTTTAGATCAAGGTGGCGAAGTAAAATCCGGGTAAAACGGGTAGGCCGGTTACTGGCTATTGCCATGCGATAGCCTCTCTTGTTAAAATACGCCAATACTTGCCTTGTGTGAGGAAAAGTAAAAGAGCTGCTAAGAAGGGCCCTCCTGTGGTGCCTGCGGTATAAAGACAGGGCCCTGGCAAGGTCTTTTTCTTTTATGAACGGCCTAAGCAGGTTCTCATCCCCCCATCCTACTGCCCGGCGGATTACGCGCGCACTCTGCCGCGGATATCCGAGCCTGTTGAGGGTGAAATTAAAACTTTTATTTATCGCAGGGTATGCGTTTACCAGCGTCCCGTCTAAATCAAAGATAATAAGTTTTATATTTGCAAGCACGTCCCCTGCCTTCTGTTATGAAAAATGGTTTCAATAAAAAGGCAGGAGGGTATCCTGCCTTTAATAATTTTACGGCCTTCTTCCGTAGAGACCTGGATAAAACCGTAACTATTCCTTAGAACAGTAAGCTTATCTTTTACTCTTTGGGGATGCCTTAAGGCTGTATCTCAGGGGTATCTTCCATCTTTTCCAAGACAACATTTATGGCTATATTCCTTCCGTCGCTGCTTACGGCATAATCAATGCTGAGGGTGTCCTGGGGTTTTATCTCCAGCAAAGATTTTACATTGATATAAGCTGTCTTGGAATCGGCATGAATGGTCAATTCTTTTTCGCTATCGGTTTCATAGTCCACGTATTTAACTGTTAACTCACCAGAAGCCGCATCAACGCTTACAACCTCCCCCCATAGCCATTGAGGCTCTGGCTCTTTAAGCTCGCTTGCCTGCGAGGGGGATAATGCCGGCTGGGCAGAAACAGAAATAAGCCCGCAAAGGGAAACTAAGAAAAACAACAAAGAATATAACCCCCGCCTGCACATAGTTAATCTCCTTTTTAAGGGTTAATTTAACATATTTTCTAACCTTGTCAAGCTAAATTGCCCCTAAATGAACTCCTGCTAACTTCTCCCTGCCTTAAAGATCCTTAATCCTTCCATGATCAATAACACAGCAAGAAATAACAATACACAGCTGGTTATACCTACCGTATCCAAGATGATCCTGCCGTTTAATATACTGTACAAGGACGGCCAGAGGATAAAAGAGAGAGAAACACAGGCTACCAATATCATAAAAAAAGCGGGCAGAAGGGTTATCAGGTATTTTTTTCTGGACTCAAACAACCATACGCTTATGCAAAAAAGCACCAGCCCTGCCAAAAGCTGGTTACTTGAGCCAAAGACCGTCCAGAATACCCTCCAGGCCGGGATAGGATTGCCCTGGCTATCCAGGTTTCTTTGGGACATAAAAATGACCGGCAGGCTTACAAAGGCGAGGGGCAGAAATAGAGTGCCCAGGGTCGCGGTGTAAGGGCTGGCCTTACTTTTCCAGCCGGTCAATTCCTGAAAGATATACCGGCCAAGCCTGGTAGCCACATCCAGCGTATCATATACAAAAGTAGCAAAGGCAAGGAGGGCTAAATTAAAAGCGAACTCCTTTTTTATGCCCAGGCTATTCAAAAAGGTAGCTACGCCGTTAGCATAAATCTGGTTGGGTTCATTTAAACTATTTGCCTCCTGCCTGGATAACATAACCAGGGCCCCCAGCGCAATAATAGCTACGAAACTTTCCAGGAGCATCCCCCCATATCCGACAAGGCGCGCGTCAGTTTCCCTGGAGATTTGCTTGGATGTAGTACCGGAGGCTACAATAGCATGAAAACCGGAACAGGCGCCGCAGGCAACTGTAGTAAAAAGAAAAGGGAATAAAGGCAGCCCCTGGGGATTAAACCATCCGGTAAAAGCCGGATAATTGATGTGTAGGCCTTGAGTAAAAGCCCCTATAATGATGCCTAACAGGCTCAAGGCGGCGGTAAAGGTCAGGAAAAAACCGCCCAGGTAACCCCTGGGTTGTAAAAGCAGCCAAACCGGTATTACCGAGGCCAGAAAACAATAGAACAGAAGCGTTATATTCCAGCTGGTACGGCCATCTAACCCCAATATGGAAGGCGGGCTTAAAGGAAATAACGGGCCCAGGTATATGCACAGAAAGACAATGGGCAGGAATATAAGAGTAGAAACTACTATGGACAGGTTAAAACGGCGTAAAATAACACCCATAATTACTGCCAGCCCAAGATACATCATGGACGAAGAGGCTACGGCGCTGCCCCTTACGGCATCGGTAAAAGTACTGGCAGTGATATCTGTAAAGGCAATAATGATATAAACCAGGGAAAGCCAGAGGAACAATAAAAACAAAATAAACGCCCTGCGGCTCATGCTTTCCTTTATGACCTCGGCTATAGACTGCCCCCGGTGCCTAATCGAGGCGACCAGGGCCGACATATCATGTATGCCGCCTATAAATATACCTCCTAATATTATCCATAAGATTGCCGGGGCCCACCCGAACCAAAGCCCGGCCAGTATCGGCCCGACTATAGGGCCTGCAGCAGCAATCGCAGAAAGATGTTGGCCTAAAAGATAGAATTTTCCTGCGGGCTCAAAATCCAGGCCGTTTTTGAATTCGTAGGCCGGCATTCTGGCATCTGTCCTCAACTTAAGGATTTTAGAAAATAAGATGCCATAGCTGAAATACCCGGTCAAAAGCAAGGCTATGGCACATATCACTAGAACTAACAGGCCCATTTATTGTCCCTTATCCTGCCTCAACGGTATGCCGGCACACATGTAAGAATAATCCAGGCTATACCGCTCGTAACTATCCCCACGACAATCCCGACCCGCAGCCAACGGAAGAAATCCATGCGGATATTTTTCTCCTTCTCCAGAATGCCTAATGCCACAATATTAGCGGTTGAGCCGACTAAAGTAATATTCCCTCCCAAACAGCCGCCGAACAAAAGCGCCCACCACAAAGGTTGCAGGCTTACATTCAGCGCCTGAAAACTCTGGATAACCGGAATAAATGCAGTTACCATGACTACATTGTCCAGGATGCTCGAGCCAAGGGTAGATACCCACAGGACTATACCGGTAAGAATAGAGCTATTATTCCCCGCCATAACCACCATATGCCTAGCCAAGACATCGGTTACCCCGGTAAACTTAAGGGTCCCGGACTGGGCAAAAAGCAGCATAAAAAAAAGCAAGGTCCACCATTCTACGTCTTTTTCTATAAATCCCCTGGCCTTCTTCCATTTCCAGGCCATCACGCACCCGCTGGAAATAAGCGGCAAGGTCAAAAGGAGGGTATTTGACTCTAATTTCCAAAGGAGCTCCAGCCTGTGATGCAGGGAAATAGCGACAAGCGTAGCCCCAAATATAAACAGGCTTATCTTCAGGTCTTTTTCCGGAGGAACGGAAATAAGCCTGACGAGCATATCATTATAGCCTATCTCCTTGATCTTGCGGTCTAAAGCGGCCAACTGTTTCCTGTACCAGAATTTAAGTATTAAGATCATTGCAAAAAGACAGAGGAGCATAATAGGGAAGGCCTTAATGATAAAATCTTCAAAGGTGAGCCCTGACTTTGAGGCAATGAGGATGCCTATAGGATTGCCCAGGGTGGTCCCGCTTGATCCGATATTAGTAGCAAAGACTGCGATTATAAGAAAGGGCGCAGGGTCAACCTCGAAATAATCGCATATCTCAAATATAGCCGCCACAATAAAGATTATAGAAGTAACCTCATCTACCGCGCAGGATAATAAAGCCGAGAAGACGGATATAAACAAGAATAATTTATTCGCGCTAAGATTCTTGATGCGCAGGATAAGGCTGACTATCCAGGCAAAAAAACCGGCATCCTTCAGCAGCCCTACGAGGACCATCATCCCCACTAAGAAAAGGATGACCTCCAGCGAAGCGAACCTCACCAAATGCTCTAAGTCAATAGTCCGGGTTATTAAAAGGACGGAGGTCCCCAGGAAGGCAAAGGTCAAGCGGAAGTCCCAGAAAAATAACGTACCTAGAATAGAGGCAGAAAATATGGAGATGGCCGTGGCTTGATGGGAATTAAAACCCCCCGCATTAGAAAGCAGGCCCAGCCCTAAAGATATGCCGACCAGGATAAGTAATTTTTTAAACACCTATCTGCCTGTTTTTAAACTGCACGCCTCTTTAGCAAAAGCCTTTAATACGTCCCCCCGGGAGATTATCCCCACCACCCTGCCTGCCTCATCCAATACCGGTATGCGGCGGGCCTTCTGTAAAAGCATGATCTTGGCTATCTCACATAACGCTAATTCCTCAGTAGCGGTGATTACTTCTTTGCGCATCAGCTGACTGACGCTGATATTCTCTAATTCCGACAATTTCTTCCTCGTCGACTTGGGGTTTTCTTCATAAATAAACCTGCCCACCCTTCCCACATAACTGGGCAAAATATACGATAAGATATCTTTCTCGGTAAACATCCCCAAAAGTTTCTTATTCTTATCAATAACCGGCAAGCCGCTGATGCGCATCTTCTGCAACAGGTCCATGCCTATTTTGGCGCTGGTATCGGCAGAGATACTTACAACGCGCTTTATCATTATATCTTTTACTTTCATCACAGCCTCCTGTCCTTATCGTAACGGCGGCAACAATGTTTGTCTTTTAAACAGTACAGCCCCTCTCATCCTCTTAGGCCTTGAGGGGCCCTCTTTAAACTGCATTTTCATACTCCGGTTTAAACACCGGGGATTCCTGCAAGGGGTTAAAATATAGCTTTTAGGCGAGTCTTTAATTTTAAATAAAGAAGAGCGGCTAAAAATGCCTTAAAGATATCCGGAAGAATAAACGGGAAAAAGCCCATTTTTAGCAAACGCATGAAGGGATAACCAAGAATGATCTTCAGCCAGAGCGTACCGCAAAACAGAAGGATAAAATCAGCGAGGATAAAAATCCCCAGTGCTGCAAGGATATTGTCTTTGCTGTATTTTATAAATCTACCGACGAACAAAGCAGATAAGATAAAACCCAAAAGATAACCGGTAGTAGGACCCATGAGGTGCGTAAGGCCGAACCCGCCTGAATTAAAAACCGGCACCCCTGCCAATCCCAGGATCACATATATCGCCTGGGCAGATGCTCCCAAATTAGCGCCTAAGAATGCCCCGGAAAGTAAAACAAAAAATGTCTGCAGGGTCAAAGGTACAGGGGTGAAAGGAAGCGGGATACGTACAAAAGCACCTATAGCCGTTAAAACAACAAAAACCGTAACTGCGATGATGCGGCAGATTACTTTATTTACAATGATTTCCTTCCCCAGGGCAATATCCAGCATCTGCGTCTCCTTTTACAGGTTATGATTGGCTTTTCTGTCTTTCTGGAATAATTATACCCGAAAAATACCGTGCTGTAAATGCCCAAAAAGACCGCGCCTTTATTTTATCTTAAAATAAAACAAGGGTTAACAGAAGGTCTTGTTCAGCCAACACCCCCCATTAACCCTTGCCTCAATTACAATAACCTTACTCTTTAGCAATCGCCAAGGTTATTACACCGGCTAAAACCAAGAATAACCCTATGCAGCCTCTAATGACCACAAAAAGGTCCTTCCACCATCCGATAACAGCACAAACACCCAGGGCCAAAAACACCAGCCCCAAAATAACCTTCAAGATAGTTGACATTACCTTACCGGCTTCTGCCTTTTTCTCTTCCTGTTTAACTTCGTCTGCCATTTTTACACCTCCTCCTTCTAATTTGGCCTGCTTTTCCATCTCCGATGAATCCAACCCCACTGTGCGGGATAACTACGTATGTAGTGTTCAATGATCTGGGTGAGTCTCTGGATATTGGCTACTACCGACGCCTTTCCTTCCCCGCCTTCCATAAGTTCAACGGCAGGCTCAAAAACAATCTTATGTATATCGTCTTTTTGCCTGACGATGAAACAGGGTACTAAAGCTGCCCCGGTACGCCTTGCCAATACTGCCGGCCCGGTTGCGGTAGCCGCTTTTCTACCGAAGAAATCCACGAATACCCCTGCGCTGCCGAAATTCTGATCTATGGGTATAAATATTACCTCGTTCTGCCTTAATGCCCGGATAGTTTCCTCTACGCATTCCCGGCGCGGCTGGCTGTATATTGTCTTTACGTTATACCTCTGGCGCTTTGCCAAGAAGAATTTCTCAGTCCGGCTGTCACGCATAGGCCGCATTATACCGCCTGTCTTATACCCCTCCATGGCCAGCCTTGCCAAAAGCAGGGGAAAATTCCCGAAATGCGCGCTTACTAAAATTACGCCTTTTTTCTTTGCAAGGGCAGTATCTAAGTTCTTCCGGCCGCAGAACCCTACCCTTTTCCTTAATAAATTGGGCTTATCCATAAGGAACATCAGCTCAACCCCGGACTTGGCCATACAGGAGAAACAATCCCTGGCTATACCTTCTATTTCCTGTGCGGTCTTGTCTTTACCGAAAGCAAAAAGCAGGCTTTCCCGGGCGATCTTTCTTTGTTTGCGGGCTATTATATAACCCAAGGCTGCAATGCCGTCGGCAAAATTATACACCAGCCTGCCCGGCACGCACCTGATTATCAAAGAACACAGGTTAAGCCCCAGCCAGCCGAAAAACCGGCTGGGCCATTTGCGTATTTTTTTAAAATCCATATGTAGATTAAAAGGATTATACCAAAAATGGTTATCCATTTCAAGAAGAAATTGTATCCTATAATTTATAACCGGTCTGACGCAAGAAATTATGCCTCCAGGATACATCCCCATCGGACTCAAGCCCTTTCGGCTTAAAGCCGTCTATAACCCCCATTATCCCCCTGCCTGTCTCTGTCTCCGCCACAATAACCTCCAGGGGGTTGGATGAAGCACAGTATATATTACATACCTCCGGTATCATCTTTATGGCATTCAGGCAGTTAATCGGAAAGGCCTGCCTGATAAATACAAAGAAACTATGCCCTGCGCCTACCTCCAGGGCATTTTCTGCAGCCAATTCTTTAAGATCGGCATCATTGCCTTCAACCCTTATTTTGCAGGCCCCGGAGGATTCTGCAAAAGCCAGGCCGAATCTTATACCGGGGGAACTGCCTGCCAAGGCCTCATATATATCCTCTACTGTCTTAATAAAATGGCTCTGGCCTATAATGACGTTTACATCTTCTGGTTTTCTGATCTTAACCGGCTTAAACTCCAGCATACGCCCTCCTTATATTATATTTATCCGGCGAAAGCCTATAGAATCCATGGAAGCGCCCTTATTGCTGGCCCGGACAGAGGTAAGGATAAAATCCGGATTACCCAGCAGGCCAAGAGGGATCTTTAAAATAAGTTCGCTGGCCTTGGAGCTAAGGTCAATTCCTTGCGGTTGGATTAATCTATCGGCGTCAAACACCCTTATTCTATGCGGCCTGGCAACTATGCGTAATTTAGGCATTAAAGAAAAAGGCGTATTTTTACTATAACCAAAGAGATAGAATATTACGCTAAACCTGCGGTTTAGATGTTTAGGCTTATCCACTCTAATGAACAATACCCCTTCACTCAAACTATAGCTGACCATCCCTTCATCTAATACGGTTTTATCTAATACCAACGGCTGATACCCCTGCTGTGGATCCCGAAAGATACGCGAAAAACCAGAAAACAATAATGCCATTCCTTTCTGCGGGATTTGGTTTCTCAGCCGGATCTCCGGGTAATCTCCGAATAATTCATTTTTACGGGCAAAAGACAATAAATAAAACGCGCTTATGCGCGTCTGACTGCGATAGCAGAGTATGGCCTGGTATTTCTTATCCAGCTGTTCACTGGTCAAATCTAATTTTCTCCATTTTATGGAAGAATCTCCAAACTGCCTGGGAAGATTCAGTGTGAGTTCTGGATGGTAATGGCGCGGCAGGGGCCAATCCAGGCAATGTATAAGGTAAGGATAAACCCTCACCCGCATATTCTCTGAGGCCAAATCACGCAAGGCAACCTGCAGAAAAAGATACAGGGCCTTATGGTCCACATTGGTATCCGCAGGATGCGAGACAAATATCTTATTCGGCCGGTATGCCAAAAGTATGCCTTTTAAATCAGAAAGTACACTTTCCCCTTTATAAGGGGCATTATAGGATAAATTCTTCTTATAAGGTACTGCCGATATTCTGGTCAGCATGCTTTTATACGGCTTGCTTTCGCCCCAATGCCTGCTAAATATAGCAAAAGTCCCAAAATCAGGATAGCCTAAGAAAATAAGGTTCTTCTCCCCCACCCCCAAGAGCCCCATTGCTTTCACCGCCTCTTTCCGGCGGACCTCTCCCATATGGATAAATTCTCTGCTCATCAAAGGAATGGTTTTCTTATAAACAATAATTGAGGCCTGGTTATAATCACCGTTAGTTAAATATACTATACGCACAGCGGCGCCTGCTTTGACTGCAGACTGAATTACGCCGGCACAGCCTATAGTCTCATCATCCGGATGAGGGGCAAGTATAAGTACACGGTCGCTCTTTTTTATAGGCCCTATATCCAAAGGCGCCACCCCCTGCTGAGCAAGGGCATAATTATAGCCTATAGAAAAGACCAGCCAGAAAAAAATAGATATTATTCTTTTTGCCATAACATGCCTGATATATTCATGAATCTTAAAGGAGCCTTATTTTACCATATAGGCCCCTTTAAATCAACCCTGCGATTATCTCCCAGCCGTACCCCCTGGCCGTTAAAGCGGGGCATGTCTAATTAAGCGACATATACACTAAAATACGAAGCTATCTAAGTGGGCCTCTCCCGACAATTTGGCTTGTAATAGGGATTATTTAATATATAATTTATCTTATGGCTACCTGTATAGATATAAAAAAACACTACAAGAATATAAGGCGCGTACTGATACTGATTTTAGTCTTAAACTGGGCAGTAGCTGCGGCAAAGATTATTTACGGCCTGATCAGCCGCTGCTCCAGCATGACCGCAGACGGCTTCCATTCGCTATCCGACGGGATATCCAATATCATCGGCCTGATCGGGATACACTTCGCCTCCCAGCCCATAGACACAGACCATCCTTACGGCCACCGCAAATATGAAACCCTGTTTGCGCTGGGGATAGCAGTGCTTCTCTTCGGCCTGTCTTTCAACCTGCTTAAGGAAGGCATAATGCGTATATATAAACCGGTAATGCCTCAGATTGATACTGCCAGCTTTGCGGTAATGATATTGACCTTGGGAATAAACTTTATAGTCATGAGCTACGAATACAAGAAAGGCCTGCTTTTAAAAAGCGATATGCTCGTTTCGGATTCCATGCACACTAAGGCAGACATCTTTACCTCTGTATCAGTTATCTTTACTCTCATAGCCGTAAGGCTCGGCTATCCCATCTTAGACCCTATCGCCACCATAGTCATTTCTCTTTTTATTGCCCACGCCGGATACGATATCACCAGGCAAAATTCAAGGATACTCTGCGATACGGTAGCTGAGATAGACGTCAAAAGAATATCCGAAGTAGTCCTTGCGGTAAAAGGGGTGAAGGCATGCCATAAAATAAGGACGCGCGGCAGGCCAGACGACATACACCTGGATTTACACGTCCAGGTACAAAGCCAGATGCATATAGATACCGCCCATAAGATAAGTTACTCTATTGAAGAGGAATTAAAAAGAAGTGTCCCCGGGGTCACGGATGTCGTCGTGCATATGGAGCCAGAGTAAAAAGTTACACCCGCATAATAAACCTCCCGCAACACCACCTGAGATATATCAAAACAGAAGGCGCTATTTAAACAGGGGTATCTTTCTGCCGTTTGGTCTTTTGTTACAAATATTCAAGGGGGTCTTGAGGAATGCCGGATTTCCTTATTTCGAAATGCAAATGCGGCTGGATGGAAGGCGCCTTGGCATTACCGGTCTTGCCTACCCTGGCGATGAGCTCTCCCTGCCGGACAAATTTATTCCGGGAGACATAAATTTGAGAAAGGTGGCCGTATATCGTAACCATGTTATCGCTATGCCGGATTATAATATATTTACCCATGCCCTTGTTCTGCGCAGCCTTTATGACCCTGCCTGAACGCGGGCTAAACACAGGAGCGCCTACCTCGGCTAAAAGGTCAACCCCGTTATGCAGCCTCCTGCCTTTGCGCGGGCTGGCAAAGAAACCGTTCCCGCGGGAATCGCAGCGTACAAGCAGATTCCCATGGTATTCAACGGGGCATAAGAAATAATTTTTATCCAATGAATATATTTTTACGGGGATATATACGGACAAAAGTATAAATAATATTAATATGAGCTTTTTCATGCCTAAGCGTTATCCTGTCTTAACGGATGAGCCTATCGGCTGGATATCTTTTCAGGTGAAATATACTATAAATATTAAAAATGAGCAATAAGAAAATAAAAATATCTCCGTAACGGGTATAAAAGGTCAGCGGCCCGGGATATGCCGCGATGACCTCTGCGTCATAACCAAAGATAAAAACATCTTTACCCGCGGCGTCTTTAACCAAAGAAATAACCTGTCCATCCGGCCTGATAAAACAAGAGATGCCGGTATTAGCCGAACGCACCAAAAAGATATGATTCTCTACCGCCCTAAACACCGAAGCCTGAAGGTGCTGATACGGGGCGGATGTATCTTTAAACCAGGCATCATTGGTCATATTCACCAGAAAATCCGCCCCCCTATTTACAAACCCGCGCGATAACTCCGGAAAAAGGTCTTCAAAACAAATAAGGGCAGAAAATTCAACCGGGTGGAAACAAGAGACGCCGGGCAAAGTAAATATGGTATAATCTTTGCCTTTTTCAATATCTCCTATAGGAGCAAAGGTTTCTAAGAATGGGAATATATTCCTCAGGGGTATATATTCCCCGAAAGGCACAAGGTGCAGTTTGTCATACACCCCCGATAGTTTACCTTCCGAAGATAAAAACAAGGCGCTGTTATAATACAATTTATCCCTGCTGGTAACCGCGCCAAATAAAAGCGGCACACCTCTCTGCCTTACAGACCCTGCAACTATATTATAATACCCGGTCTCTTCCTCTGGTATAACCGGAAGCGCTGCTTCCGGCCAGATAATCAAATCCGGGTTTTCTTTTGATGCTGCTTCAGAAAGGGCGAGATATTTCTCCAGGATATAATCCTTGGCATCTTTATTCCATTTTAATTCCTGGGGTATATTGCCTTGGATTACTGCGACCTTTATAGGTATGCGTGCCAGCAAGGAGGGCTTAGGAGACAACCTGTAATACCCATAGGCAAGGACAAATAGCGCGCAGAAAAACACAGGTATATATATTTTAATCTTAACGGACAGGGGCCTTGGGCTTCTGGCTGCCAAATAAATAGCCCCGTTGACCAGCATCACCAGGAAAGAAACCCCCCATACGCCGGTTGAATCCGCTATCTGGATAACCGGTAAATTCAGGTATTGCGAGTAACCTAAAAGCGCCCACCCAAAACCGGTAAACAAATGGCTGCGCACATATTCAAGGATAACCCACAGCGCAGAAACAGAGCATAAACCAAATAAAGAAAAACGGCAGATAAAAAAAGAGGCGGCCAGCCCGAAAATCCCAAAATACAACGCAAGATACAGGATGAAAATAACCATCCCCAAAAGAGTAACGTGCGCCAGCCAGTAGATAATGCCCAGCCAGAAGATAATCCCCGTTAAACAAGAAAATAGGAATACCTCTATCTTCGGCCTTCCTTCCAAGGCAATAAACCAGGGCACACAGGCAAACCAAGCCAAGGGGAAAAGATTAGGCCGCGGAAAAGACAAAACCAATAATACCGCTGATAATACATAGAGGAATAACTTCTTAGAGATCAACGGTTTTATTTTCCGCAGCATTTTTTGTATTTTTTCCCCGAGCCGCAAGGGCAGGGGTCATTGCGGCTTACCTTCGGCTGATTTGGTTTTACTGGCAGGCCCTCTTTAATATGGGCCTCTTCGGGAAGCTGTGCCGGGCTCGCTTGGCGGGACAATCTATCATCAAATTGGGCTGCTTCAGGGTGCAGTAATTCCTGAGACTGCATACTGCTAAAAACTCCCTTAAACCTCTCCGGCCTCACCGGCTGTAATTTAAAAATGGCCTCTGTTGCCTCTTCTTCTATGCCGGAAATCATCTGGTTGAAATAAACAAATGCCTCCTGTTTATATTCCAATAACGGATCGCGCTGGCCATAGGCACGCAGGCCTATACCTTCGCGTAGATTATCCATAACGTAAAGATGGTCCTTCCATTTACTGTCAATTACCTGTAAAAAAACCATACGTTCCAACTGGCGCAACATATCGGCTCCAAGGGAGGATTCCTTTTCCTCATAAACCTTGACAACAAGGCTGCTTAATTCTTCTTTGATCTCTTCTATCCCCAGCTCTTCTATCCGGGAAAAATCCGCCTCTAACCCAAACCTCCCTTTGATAGCGCCTGCCAGGGCCCCTAAATCCCATTCCTTAGGGTCTAGCTGATCGCTTGTATATAACGCTACAGTATCTGCGACAATCTTCGCGGCGGACTGCAATATATCCTCTTTCAAGGAAAAGCCCTCCAGCACCGCGCGGCGCTGGCTGTAAATTATTTCCCTTTGCTTATTCATTACATTATCATATTCCAGGAGCTGTTTCCTGATTTCAAAATTATGCCCTTCTACCCGGCGCTGGGCAATCTCAATGGACCTGGTAATCCAGGGGTGTTCGATGACCTGCCCCTCCTCTATCCCGAGCGTATTCATCATGCCGATAATCCTGTCTGAACCAAAAAGCCGCATCAGGTTATCTTCCAGCGATACATAAAACCGCGAAGAACCCGGGTCCCCCTGCCTGCCGGAACGCCCGCGCAGCTGATTATCAATACGGCGCGCCTCATGGCGCTCTGTGCCTAAAACATGTAATCCCCCTGCATCTACCACCTTTTTACGTTCAAGGGCAGAATCCGCTTTAAACTTCTCTGATAACTTTCTATACTCATCCTGGTAAGCAGGGTCATCAGGGGCCATCTGCTGCCTAGCCAGGCTCTTAGCTATATATTCGGGGTTGCCCCCCAACAGGATATCTGTCCCGCGTCCGGCCATATTGGTAGCGATAGTCACGGCCTGATACCTTCCTGCCTGGGCGATAATCTGGGCTTCGATCTCATGGTATTTGGCATTGAGCACCTGATGAGTGATACCACGCCTCTTAAGCATCTCTGAAAGCATCTCTGATTTTTCTATGGAAATAGTCCCTACTAAAACCGGCCTGCCGGCATTATAAAGCCCGGCAATAGCCTCTACCACCGCAGAGAATTTTTCTTTTTCTGTTTTATAGATACAGTCCGGATAATTCGTGCGGATAAGCGGCCTGTTTGTAGGGACGACTACCACGTCTAGGCCGTATATATTTTTGAATTCATTGGCCTCGGTATAAGCGGTGCCGGTCATACCGGCTAATTTTTCATACATGCGGAAATAATTCTGAAAGGTAACCGTTGCCAGGGTCTGGTTTTCACGTTCTATCTTCAAGCCCTCTTTGGCCTCTACGGCCTGATGCAGGCCGTCTGACCAGCGCCTTCCCGGCATAAGCCTCCCGGTGAATTCATCCACAATAATCACCTGCCCGTCTTTTACCACATAGTCTATATCTTTGCGGTAAAGGTTTTGCGCACGCAACGCCTGTATAATATGGTGCCGCCACTCCATAGTCTCTATATCATGTAAATTATCTATGTTCAGCATAGCGCATACCTTTGATTCTCCTACCTCGGTAAGATGGGCGGTATGCGCCTTTTCATCAACCATATAGTCAAAACCCTTGGATAAATCCAGGCCCTTATACTTTGCCTCAATCTCATCCTTCTCCAGTGTTATCCTGCCTTTAAGCTTAGGGATGATATTATTAATTATATAATACTTATCCGTAGATTCTTCGGCGGGGCCTGAAATAATCAAAGGGGTGCGCGCCTCGTCTATCAATATGGAATCTACCTCATCCACAATGGCGTAGTAAAAAGGCCTCTGCACCACTTCATCCAATCCGTACTTCATATTGTCACGCAGGTAATCAAAGCCGAACTCGTTATTCGTGCCGTAGGTAATATCACAAGAATATGCCTTTTTTCTTTCTTCGTCCGGCATATCGTGCTGAATAGTTCCTACGCTTAAGCCCAGGAATTCATAGATAGGCCCCATCCATTCCCTGTCCCGGCGCGCCAGATAGTCATTGACCGTAACAATGTGCACCCCCTTAGCAAGGAGCGCATTCAAATAAGCCGGCAGGGTAGCCACTAATGTCTTGCCCTCTCCGGTAGCCATCTCGGCGATCTTACCTCCATGCAAGACCAACCCTCCGGCTATCTGCACGTCAAAATGCCTCAGGCCTATAACACGTTTTGAGGCCTCCCGGACCACGGCAAAGGCCTCAGGTAACACCTCTTCAAAAATCCTGTTGCGCGTATCCCTTAATTTTCCTTTTATCCTCTCTTTCTCCTGAGGGATAGCCGCCGCCAAGAGAGCATCATGCAGGCCTTCCAATTCCGATTGATAAAGCTTACCTTTCTCTAAAATATGGGATCTAAACCCATCTGTTTTCTCCTTTAACTGTGTATCGGAAAGAACGTTTATCTTAGGCTCATAGGAATTCACCCTCTCTACTATTCTGGCCAGTTCTGCCATCTTCTGCAGGGAAGGATTAGGCATATCCGGATGCAATACCATGCTGACACCCGGGAATTTACGCCTGATCAGATCCTGCTTATGTTTTAAAATACCTCTTTTAATAAACCCCAGCATCTTAACTTTCTGTCTTTTTAGGCCTTTGGCTCTTTAAATACGACTCTATAAAATCATCAATATCCCCGTCCATCACGCGGGAGGTATCCCCTGTTTCATAATCCGTACGATGGTCCTTTACCATATTATAAGGATGCATAACGTAAGAGCGTATCTGGCTGCCCCATTCTATCTTCTTTTTATCCGTTGCGTACTGCCGCACTAACTCCTCTTCCTTCTTCTGGCGCTGAAATTCAAAGAGCCTGGCCTTGAGTATCTTCATTGCCATCTGTTTATTCTGGTATTGTGAACGCTCATTCTGGCATTGCGCCACGATACCCGTGGGGGTATGGGTTATCCTCACTGCCGAATCCGTGGTATTTACGCTCTGTCCTCCGGCACCGGCTGAACGAAAGACATCAATACGCAAATCCTTATCTTCTATCTTCACGCCGGTCTCTTCCTCTGCCTCCGGTATAAAATCCACAGAAGCAAAAGAGGTGTGCCGGCGTTTATTCGCATCAAAAGGAGAAATGCGCACCAATCTATGCACCCCCCGTTCTGCCTTTAAATAACCGAAGGCATATTCGCCTTCAATAAGGGCGGTGATATTTTTTATCCCCGCCTCTTCTCCGGGGAGCACATCAATAGTCTTGAGACTCCAGCCGTGCTTCTCTGCAAAACGGCTGTACATACGAAAAAGCATGGCTGCCCAGTCACAGGCCTCTGTCCCTCCTGCGCCCGCATTTATGCTTAAGATAGCGCTGTTTTTATCCAGCGGGCTGCTGAAGACAGCCCTAAACTCTATTCGCTCCAGATCCTGGGAAAGGGTTTTAATATTATCAAGGAGGCCCAAGATGAATTCTTTATCTTCCTCTTTGATTATATCGGCGAGTTCTTTTAATTCCCGGTATTTATGAAAAATACCTTCCCATGGCTCAACTGTTGTCTTTAAGGATTGAAGGTTTTTTACTACGGCGGTAGAGGCCTTCTCATTACTCCAGAACCCGGCATCGGACATCCGCGCGGACAAGGACTCAATTTCTTTCTTTTTGTTATCTATGTCAAAGATAACCTCTGAGTTGTTCCAGGCGCGAATCTATGGCGGCTAATTCCTTTTTGATATCTTCCAGCATGTCCTTCCCTCTTTTTTTATGTCCGGTTATATGTTTTTGATGCCCCTTAAGGCCAGCATAAATTCATCTTTATTGTCCGAGGAATTCGCCGCCTCCTCTTCGCTGATCTTGCCTTCCTTAACCAAGTGAAGCAGAGACTGATTAAATGACTGCATACCAAAGATTGCGCCGTCTTCCATAAATTGCGGTATCTCCCAGGCCTTTCCTTCGCGGATAAGCCGGCTGATAGTAGGGGTAAGAAGCATGACCTCGTATGCCGGGATGCGGCCGGGCTTGTCCTTAAAAGGGACAAGCCTAAGGGAGATTACGCCTTTCAGCAAAGAAGCAAGTTGCATCCTTATATCCTGATGCTGATGAGGCGGAAAGAAATTAACAATTCTCTCTACGCTCTGCACGGCGTTTACTGTATGCAGGGTGCTTAAAACCAAAATGCCGGTTTCTGCGGCAGAAAGCGCAGCGGACATAGTCTCATGGTCGCGTATATTGCCTATATATATTACATCCGGGCTCTGCAGGGTGAATGCCCTTAGGGCTGTGGCATAAGAAGATACGTCCAGGCCTAACTCCCTCTGGTTTATAATCGAGCTTTTATCTTTAAAGGTAAACTCAATAGGCTCTTCTACGGTAAGGATATGTTTTGGGCTGGTTACGTTAATATGCTCCATAAGGCTGGCGATTGCGGTTGACTTGCCGCTGCCGGCGCAACCGGTAAGAAGCACCAGGCCTCTCCTTTCCATGGCCAATTTATGGAAGACATCCGCCGGCAGTCCCAATTCTTCAAAGGATTGGATCCCGGAACGTACGTTGCGTATAACTAATGCCGGCCAGTTGCGCTGCATAAAGATGCTCACGCGGAAACGATGGTCTAGGTCCGCGATGTATACGCCAAAATCTACGTCGAGATTTTTCTGGAAAAAATCTTTTAACTCCGAGGAAGCCAGGTCCTTGACCGCATCATTAACTTCATCCAGCGTAATGACCGTAGTGCCTACAGAGACAACCTTGCCGTCTATACGCATGCGCACGTTTGCGCCGGTACGATAAAACATATCCGAGGCATTTTTCTCGACCATCATCCTTAAATAATCTTTTATAGTCATGTCCTACCTCCTGGCTGTATTATACCATATCTTGCCTGATTTTCTTCTCTAAATCTAACAGGGCCTGTTTTTTCTTCTTTCCAAAGACATACCCGCCGATACCCTTGCCTGAAGCAACGACTCTATGGCAGGGGATGATAAAAGGATAGGGGTTGCGTTTCAGGACCTGCCCCACAGCCCTGGAGGCCTTTGGCCTTTTAGCCTTCTTTGCTACCCACTTATAGGTACGCACCTCACCTAAAGGGATGCTTAACACTGCCTGGTATACCTTCTTGGCAAAAGGAGTCATTCTACCTGCCCAATACCTTTTTTCTCCTTAAAATATGATGATAACTCAGCGCAAAACGGTGGGCCTCATCTCTTATGTGTCGGATAAGATTAAGCGCCGGCGTATCTGCGTGAAATTTTACTGTCCCCGGCCTGTCTTTAATATATATATTCTCCCTGTCTTTGGCTATGCTTAACATGGGTATATCTATACCTAATACCTCCATCTCTCTTTCGGCGGCCTTCAGGTGCCCTTTGCCTCCATCAATAAGTATAAGGTCGGGCAGGGGCGCGTTTTCCTTTTTTAACCTGGCATACCTGCGCCGGATCACCTCTTTTATCATACCATAGTCATCGATAGTATCCACGGTTTTAATACGAAAACGGCGGTAATTATTCTTATCCGCGACCCCTTTGAAAAAACTGACCATTGAGCCGCAGGATTCTTTACCTGAGATATCCGATATGTCAAAGGCCTCTATCCTTTCCGGTGCCTTATCCAATCCCAGCATTCCCTGTAAATCTTCCAGCTGGCTAAACCCTAATCCCGTATCCCGGATACTGGCTATTGCACCCAGGGCATTAATCTGGTCGCGTATAGCGGCTGCCTCCTCGAACCTCTCTCTTTCGGCTGCCCTCTCCATCTGCCCAGAAAGCTTGTCTATCAAAAGTGCATATTTTGAATCCAGGAACAGGATTATATTTTGGATAATTCCTTTATAGCGAGAATGGCTTATCTTGCCTACACAGGGAGCAGGGCAGAGATTGATCCGGCCGTAAAGACAAATTGTCCCGGGCATATCCTTACAAGAACGGAAACCAAATATCTTACGTATGACCTTCAATGCCTGCCGCAATAATCGGGCATCTGTGTAAGGTCCGAAATAAAGCGAGGCGCCATCTGCTTGCCCCTTACGCCTGCATACGGAAACTACGGGAAAGCCCTCTGCGGTAATCTTGATAAAAGGAAAAGACTTATCGTCCTTAAGGCTGATATTATACGGCGGCTGGCTTTCTTTAATTAAAGCGGCCTCTAATAACTGGGCCTGGCTCTCGCAGGAGGCCAGCCGGTAATCCAGGTCTCTGATCTTATAAACCAGGGCCTGCGTTTTGGCATCCAGGGGGCCTTTAAAATAAGACTGGACACGTTTTTTAAGGGATTTGGCCTTTCCTATATAAAGGATCCCTCCCTTTTCATCCTTAAACAGGTATACCCCCGGAGCCAGGGGTAGACCATCGACCTTGTTTTTTAATTTATTGGCACCCGTCATGCACCGGTCCTTAGGCCAATTAAATTCTTTTTCTTTATTAACCACTGCCACATTTCGTGCATTTCGCGCACACGAAAAATAAAACAAAATACCACATAAGAGACGACCCCGAGAGTAATCATAATAACCAGGCCGGCTGCCTTTTCCGCGATGCCGCTATCTGCAGTAAGGCCTTTACCGTTTAAAAAATAACACACCATACCCATGCTTAAACTTGCCGCCAGGATACGCAGGAAAGAAGACAAAATAGGCCTCACGTTAAAGGGCATAAGCCTTTTCCTCAAAAGCAAAAAGAGTATTAGTGAAGTATTTATCCCCGATAAAGAAGTAGCCAGGGCCAGGCCCGATAATTTCATAGGAAACATCAGTATGGCATTTAAGGCTATATTCATCGCCAAAGCCAATGCCGATACCTTAGTGGGGGTGACGGTGTCTTTTAAGGCAAAAAAACAGGACTGGAGCATCTTTGTCGAGCCATAGGCAAACAGGCCTATGCTGTAAAAAAACAGCACCCGGGCGGTCATATGCGTAGAATAACTGTCAAACCTGCCGCCTTCAAATATGGCCTGGATTATAGGATGGGCTAAAACCATAAAACCGACTGAAGCCGGAAGCATAACCAAGAACACCGCGCGCAGGCCAAAAGATAAAGTTTCTTTAAGTTTATCCGTTTGCCCTTCGGCTGCTAAAACGGAAAACGCGGGTAATATTGCCTGGGAAAGGGCATTGCTAAAGATCCCCATAGGAAACTGTATCAGGCGGTAGGCAAAATAAAGCCCGGCTACCCCTCCTTCCCCTACCATAAAAGCCAAAGAACCAAATGCGGAATCCACCAGGCTATTCAACTGATAGATGCCTGAACTGACCAGCCGCGGCAACATCAGCTTTCCGATAGTGTTTGCAACGGGGTGATGAAATCTCTTAAACAGGTTAACCCGGAATCCCTTCCTGTATAAGACCGGTATTTGTACTGCCAGCTGCAAAAACCCTCCTATAAGAATGCCGCAGGCCAAACCCCCTATCCCCTCGCCAAAAAACAAGGCGAAGATAATCACCGAGATATTCAACAGGCAGGGGGCAAAGGCGGGCACCGTGAAATGTTTCAGGGAATTCAGTATGCCCATACAATAAGCGGCGAGGCTGATTAATAAAACGTACGGAAAGATAAGCCGGTTTAATTTGATGGTGGCGGACAATTTTTCGGGGTCCGCCATAAAACCAGGGGCAACCAGGCGCACGATAAGAGGAGAAAATATAACTCCCAGGATTACCAAAACACTCAGGATTACCAAAAGCAGGTTGAGGACCACATTAGCCAGCTCCCAGAACTCTTCCTGGTTATGCCTGATCCTATACTCGCTAAAAACCGGTACAAAAGCGGCATTGGTAGCCCCCTCCCCGACTAAATCCCGCAACAGGTTGGGTATCTTAAAGGCGACTACGAATGCCTGGGCATATATGTACACCCCGAAAATCCTGGCAATAACTATATCACGCAGTAGACCCAGTATGCGCGAACAAAGGGTGGCTATGCCGATGATACCGGCGGACTTAACAACGGATTTGTTTGTTGACATGCTTGATTAATTATGATATTAATAATAGGCACATTAAAAAAGGAGAAAATAATATGCCTAGACGCAGGACCTCTTTAAAAAGTAACCGTGCCAGTAAAAAACGGCACCTCAGGAATTTAAAAGTAAAACAGGGAATCAAAAAAACAATCAAGAAATTGCAGAAACTTTTTGCGGCCAAGAATACCACGGAAGCAAAGGTGTTGCTTCAAAAGATCTTCTCTGAATTGGATAAGGCGGCGAAGAAGAATATCATCCATCCTAATACCGCAAGCAGGAAAAAATCCCGTTTAGCCAAAGGCCTTAAGAAAAGCGAAAACAAAGCCTCTTAAGAAGCATTTTTGGCGCAAGATATCTTTAGCGCCAGGCCTTCGGTAAAGAACATAGACTGACTACTGCCTTTTCCAAAGCAAAAAACGGTTTTAGTTTACCGGTCTTTATTTCCAAATCGCAGCTAAGCAGCAACTTCATCCGTCTTCTTGTCTCAAGCGGATAGGAATAATCCCTTCCCCAGGAATACCGCAAACCCCCTAAAATACGCTCCGGCTTTTCTCCGTTATCCAGCAACTGATTAAGCACTCTCAGGGCGTGGTCCGGCCGCCTTGCCTCAATAGCCTTAGCCAGGGTAAAGGTATCTATACGGATGGCGGCCTTAAAAGAAAGGGTCTTTGCGCTGGAGGTAATTTCTCTGAGAAATTGGTCCCTGGGGTCATGCCGGATGATATCTAAAACCAGCATTATTTGAGGAGGGAAATTCTTGGCCTGCTTCAGGATAAAATCCCTGATTTCTTTCTCCAGGGCATGTGCTTCTTTTATTACGATAATCCTCTTGCCTGAGCCCACCGGCAGAGAAAGGAACCTCTCCTGGAAAGCCAAAAGGCTTAATTCATTGGCATAAAGTATATCAAGATTAAACTCCTCTATACTTCTGTCTAAAAACTTCTCTTTTATTTTAGCCAGCGCCGCATCTTTCCTGGATACGCCATCGGGCCCGAGCTCATCCTGGCCAAGAAACAGGTATATCATCTTGAGGCTACCACTGCTCTACGGTGCGCTCCACTACCCTGCGCGCCAGGTCGGATATGGCATCGGTTACCGCCTGGTCCTCTGACTTAGGCGTCCCGGTAGTAGAATAATTGGTAAAATAGGTGGTATCGCCGGTAAAATTCTTCTCTTCCCAAACCACCTTGTTTTCTTTTCTGTCCCAGAGGCTGAGGTTGACTATAATATTCACACGGTATTCCGCCACCTCATTATCATTATCGGTATACCTCAAGGGGTCCTTCCTAAACTCCATAAGTTCGCCCTTAAGGACGAGATCGGCTAATTCTTCCTTGGTCGGACGCAGGTTCCCGTCAAAAAAGTACTTATTTGTCACGGCCCTGGTAATATCTGTCTCCAGCAGCGGCCGGTAGATCCTGTACTTATTTGCGACATCAGCCTCATTGGTAATATCGATTTTATTCACAAAGGGGACTACGTATATGGTCTTGAATTTATCGGATATCATGGAACGGGTGGTATAACCGCATCCTGCGGCCAAAGCCGTTATGCAACAGGCGGCCATCAATAAAACCCAATATCTACGACGCATCATCTTTTCCTCTTTTCCATAATCTGCAGCCTTTCCATGGCCTTTACCGCCCAGCTGCTATCGGGATTGCTATTAACTAAATCATTGTAATAAAGCCTGGCGGCATCGTAAGAGCCCTGTTTTTCATAAAACCTGCCTATATTATAATTACTCTCTGCTTCCTTATCTTTAAGCTGGTCGATATTCTTTTCCGCTTCCTGTGACAACACCGCGTCAGGGTGTTCCCGCACGAATTCCTCAAACTGGTCTTTTGCCTCTTTGCTGGCGCCCTGGTCATACTCTGCGCCCCGCGATACCGATTGCCGGCAGGAGGCAATCTGGAATTTTGCCGCATCCACCCATTCGCTGTTAGGATAATTCTTGATTACCTTGCTAAAAGCCTCTTCTGCTTCATAATAACGGCTAATGCCCTTAAGGACTAGCCCTAATTTATACTGCGCCTGCGGCGCCAGCGGGCCATAGGTAGAATTTTCAATAACCTTAGCCAATATCTCTATAGCAGGGTTCTCTACCGGCAGCGCTATCCCTAAGGCCTTGCGTTTATAACCGGTCATAAAGGAATCCGCTATCTTATACTCACGCTCGATAATCTCGGGGATCCTTTCTGAAAAAGGATACTTATCAATAACCTTCTGAAACTCTTTATACGCTTCATAAAGATTGTTCTGTGTCTCTTCTATCAGCCCCAGGTAATACTGGCCTTCCGCAGCCTCCAGGGCCTTAGGATAAGACTTAAGGAGTTTCTTGAGTTCGCGTTTTGCATCTTCATAGTTCTTGGCGTCGTAAAAAGTCTTGGCGAAATCGAATTGTTCCTTAGGCGTAGGCTTAACGGCATTCTTGGGATTTGTCCATTTGCGCGTCTTAGGAGTCCAAATCCAATAGGGATATGCCCTTTCTAAGACCAGAAAGGAAAATATCAAGAGAAAAATAAATATCCTGCGTTTGTTCATGTGTCCAATGTAACATATGAAGCAGATTTTGTCAACAGCACTATTTCCCTATTGTTTTAGAGGAAAATAGAAGCTCGCCCCGGGCATACGGATAAGGCAGGCATTTGTCTGTATTAAGACCATGACCGCAAGCTCACAAACCGAGGCCAGGGCAGGCGTCAAGAAAGGAAGGGTGAAATTCGTCACTACCAGGCTAAAACCGCAAAGGGTGATCAAAGAAGCCAGGGGCACAATAAGGATATTGGCAAATACGGTTATGGGTGAAAACATCCGGAAATAATAAAGAATAAAAGCCATAGTCCCCAACCATGCCGAAAGCGAGACCAGGAAGCCTTCAGCGATAAATCTTACCGGCCTCACCCGTATAAATTCTATGCGAAAAAAGGCCTTCAGGCGGGGATAAAGATAAACGATAGAGATAACGCTGGCAAAAGAAAGCTGAAAACCTACGTCGAATAACTGCTGGGGATTAACCGCTAGTATGCAAAACCCTGCTAAAGCGCAGGAATTATAGACATCCGTCTCTCTCTTTAAGAAATACCCGCACATAAAGAATACTGCCATCACGCTTGAGCGCAGCACGGGGTTAGATGCCCCGGTCATTATGGCGTATATGATCAATAAAAAAACAGAGACATGAAAACGTACGGGGCGGGACATGCGGATTAATCTCAGGGATAAAACTATTAGGGATAAAACTATCCCCACATTGAACCCGCTTACCACAAGTATATGCACCGTCCCGGATTTCATCATCGCGTTGGTGACAGAGGCGGGGACATTGTCTTTTTCTCCCAGCAGCATAGCATCCACTATGCCCGCAGAAATAGAGGATAGGCGCCTTGAAAGCACAGACTCGATCCTACCTTTAAACCAAAAGGCAAGCCCCTTTAGCGGATTGATCTCGCCCTTACCCATCCTCCTTACCGCTAGCCTTGGGCTGACATACATAACAGCATATATGCCCTGGCGGTATAAATACCTGCGGTAATTGTTCTTTTTCCCGCCGCCAAATCCGAAAGGCCTAAGGAGCCTGCCCCGGAGGATCAATCTTTCCGCGTAGGAAAAGCCTTGTTTACCTTGAATATGTACAAGTATATTCCCGCAACAGGCCCGGGCGTAATCACGGGTTTGGATCTTCTGCGCCTTAAAAATAAAAGAAACCCTTGAGCCTTTCACAGAGGGAGGACTTACGATTATACCCTCTACGGCACATATGTTTTTTTCTTTAAAAGAGACATAACCGGATATATGGCGGCGGGAAATAATATGCGTGTTACTTAAAAAAGCTGCCCCAAACAGAAAGACAAGAAATAAAAACAACCAATCAAAGGTATTTTTATTTTTATAAGAAATAAACGCGCAGGAAAGAAATAACCCGGCAAACATATAATATAAAATGAAACTGCCCCTGATAAGACTGGCCGATAATATGCCCAGGCAGAAAAAAGATACCAGCCATACCAAAGGCCTCTCCCTCATTTTATAATTAAGTGTTCCTTTATTTTCTCATAGCGGGAAGGCGTAATGCCTTTTATCTTTTTTAATTCTTCAAGGCTGAAGAATCCCGCCTGTTTATTCCTGTATTCTATGATACGCAGCGCAAGCCTTTCTCCTATGCCTGGGATACCTGTTAACAAATCCTTATCCGCGTTATTTAAGTCAGTCTTTGCCATCTCCTGATAAAAGGCAGGGATATCCTCTATCCGGCAATATTTCTTAAGGCAAAAATCAAACCCAAGCCCCGCTAAGGATAGGACAGATAAAAATAAGATGACCTGGCGTTCTTGTCTGGTGAAATTAAACATGGAATTAATGCAGGGGGATTAGCCTCTGGCGCCTGCCCGAAATAATAGACGCGCAAAAGGCTAAAATCTAACAGAAAAAAATACGGTTAGACTACGATATTGACGAGTCTTTTGGGGACAATAATGAAGTTTTTGATGGGGCTGTCTTTAAGCCAGGGTTTTAGCTTATCGTCAGAGAGGACAATTTCTTTGAGGCGGGCTTCTTCTGTATCCGCAGGCACTTCTATCCGGGAACGCACCTTGCCGTTTATCTGGATAACCAAAGTAACGGTCTCATCGATGATCAAATCAGGATTATACCTGGGCCATTGCGCCTTCAGGACGCTTTCTTTATTGCCGCAGGCCTGCCATAGTTCTTCGCAAAAATGCGGGGCAATAGGGCATAGAAGCAGGATAAGGTCCATAAATACTTCCTTATCCGCTCCTGTCTGGTAAATGGCATTTACCAACTCCATAAGACTGGCTATAGCGGTGTTGAATTTAAAACCTTCTATATCTTCGCTGACCTTTTTAATAATCTTGTGCGTAAAACGCACCAGCTGCGGGCTGGCCTTACTCTTAAGGTTATCCTGTATACGCCAAACGCGGTTTAAAAACTTATACGCGCCCTCGATCCCCCGCTCATCCCATTCCAGTTCTGTTTCAGGAGGCGCTGCAAAGAGCATAAACAACCTCAGGGTATCTGCCCCGTATTTATTGATAATGGCATCCGGGTCAACGACATTGCCCCTGGATTTAGACATCACCTCGCCTTCTTTAAGCACCATCCCCTGGGTAAGGAGGCGCTTGAAAGGCTCATTGAAGTCCACCAGCCCTAAGTCCTGGAAGAATTTGGTGAAAAAACGCGAATAGAGTAAATGCAAGATAGCGTGTTCAATACCGCCGATATACTGGTCAACCGGCATCCAGTATTCCGCCTCCTGGGCGTTAAATACGCCTGCCTGGTAATGAGGGCTGGTAAACCTCAAGAAATACCAGGAAGAATCAAAGAATGTAGCCATGGTATCTGTTTCGCGGCAAGCAGGGGATTTGCATTTAGGACAGGTTACTTCCACAAAATCCTTTACCTTGCCCAGAGGGCTTCCGCCTTCACCCGTGAAAGGGGCATCCTCAGGCAGGAGGACCGGCAAATCCTCATAAGGCACAGGCACTATCCCGCAACCTTCACAATATATGATCGGAATAGGGCTGCCCCAGTAACGCTGGCGTGAGATAAGCCAATCGCGCAAGCGCCAGTGGGCCTCAATCTTACCCATCCCTTTCTCTTGCATCCAGCGGGCAATCTTAATCTTGGCCTCCTGATTAGGCAGGCCGTCGAATCCCGGGGAATTTATCTGTATACCCTCTCCCTGATAGGCCTCTTTTATTTCTCCAGCTGATAATTTATGGTCTAGGCCCTGCGGTTGAATAACTACCCGCATCGGCAGGTTATGTTCTTTTGCAAAAAGGAAATCACGCTGGTCATGAACAGGCACAGCCATAATCGCGCCGGTGCCGTATTCCATCAAGACATAATCCGCCACCCATATCGGTATTTCTTCCCGGTTAACCGGGTTTATGGCGTAAGCCCCGGTGAAAACCCCCTCCTTATCAACCTCTGGGGACTTAGTCGCTGAATGGTTTTCTTCGCTTACCTTATTGATAAAACGCAAAACCTCTTTTTCCTGAGGCCTGCCTTTAATAATATTCTTTACCAGCGGATGCCCGGGGGAAAGGACTATATAAGTTGCCCCGAATATGGTATCCGGCCGGGTGGTAAAAACCGAAATCACCTCCTGATTATCCCTGGCCTTAAAATATATCTCTACCCCCTCGCTCTTGCCTATCCAGTTAGCCTGCATAGCCAGGACCCTCTCCGGCCAGTCTTTGAGCTGATTTAAATCCTCCAACAGGCGCTGGCGGTATGCGCTAATCTTTAAAAACCACTGCTTTAAGTCCTTCTGTTCCACCCGGGTATGACAGCGCCAGCATTCTCCGTCAATAACCTCTTCATTGGCCAAGGTAGTCTCGCAATTAGGGCACCAATTCACCTCAGAAGCCTTCTTATATGCCAGGCCGCGCTCAAACATCTTCAAGAATATCCACTGGTTCCATTTATAATAATTACTGTCGCAGGTAGACACCTCCCTGCCCCAGTCGTAAGAAAAGCCCATCCTTTTTAACTCTGCTTCCATCTCCTGTATACATCTATGCGTCCATATATCCGGCTTGGTCTTATTTTTTATGGCGGCATTCTCCGCCGGCTGGCCAAAGGCATCAAAACCCATAGGATGCAGAACATTAAAACCCTGCATTCTCTTAAAACGCGCCGCCACATCTCCAATAGTATAATTCCTCACGTGGCCCATATGGATCTTGCCCGAGGGGTAAGGAAACATCTCCAGGAGATAATATTTCGGTTTCCCCCCAGCAGCCTCAGCCCTGAACACCTTTTTCTCCTGCCAGTACTTCTGCCACTTTTCTTCTATATTTTTAAAAGAATACTCCATGGTTATCCCTTTTGCATAGCCCGCACCACTTTTAAGTTCATCTCATCGCTGCGGATAGTGTCCTTGGGTGTCTCCAGTATAAAAGAAAGATTGCTTAATACAGGATGCCTGACAATCCTTCTCATTGCCTCCTGGCCTATTTTTCCCTTACCGATATGTTCATGCCGGTCGCGTTTTGAACCTAAAGGATCTTTGCTGTCGTTTAAATGTATAACCTGCAGCAAGGATAAGCCTACTAATTTCTTTATTTCATCCAGGGTATCCTCCAGCCCTTCCTTTGTTGCAATATCGTAGCCGGCAGAATATGCGTGCGCCGTATCAAAACACAGGCCTATGCGCCTCTTGTCATTTAAGCCCTGGATCACCTGCCTGTGATGCGAGAATTTATAACCCAGCCAAGAGCCGGAACCAGAGGTATTCTCCAGAAGTATCCCTACCTGTGTATTCTTGGTCTTCTCAATAATTATATTTAATGCCTGCGTAAGCCTTTCTAAGCCGGCCTGCTCAGAGGTATCTTTATGGCTGCCCATATGAGTAACTATATAATCCGCCTTTAAGGCCTGCGCCTCCAGTATATCCTCTATGTAGGCCTCAATGGAGGCATGGTATAGCTTGGGGTTAGGAGAGGCCAAATTAATCAGGTAGGGGATATGGATAAAAACCGGTTTTATCTTAAACTCATCCCGGCTCTGAATAAATTTATCAATATCCTGAGGGGCCATAAAATCGGTACGCCAGCGCTGGGGACTGCGGCTGAATATTTGCATAGTGTCACAACCAAGCGCTGCCGCCAATTTAGCCGCCTCTGATATATCTCCTGCCCCGGAAATATGGACTCCTAAGTGCATTTTTTAATTATAGCAGGCAGGGGGACCTTGTCAATTAAGAAGAAAAATAAGGATAGCCTGGCTTAAACGCTATCTTATAAGTTTGGCAGGTTCTTTATCGCCTCATCTATGTCTTTTTGCGAATATCCCGATTCTTTCAATGTTTACTTTTTCCCCTCTTTAAAAGCTGCCCCACATGCAAAAGGGCGGCTTTCCTGCCCGCCCTTAAAAAATAAAATATTATTTTCGCATTCTGTAATTTTCCTTGTCGGAATTTGATTCTGGTTGTGGCTCCGCGCTCACTGCTCGGCTTGCCGCCTCGCTACGTTCGCTGCGGCATCCACCAAAATTTTCCTTGTCGGAAAATTTTGGTGGAGCTGAGGAGGATCGAACTCCTGACCCCTTGCATGCCATGCAAGTGCTCTCCCAGCTGAGCTACAGCCCCGAGACTCACTTTACTTGCGCCGAGGGGCGTCCCTAAGCTATCAACTATCTGGGGGACAGCCCCAAGCGTGTTCAAATATCATACGGGGCGTCCCATAACTAGTGACTATTAAGGGACAGCCCCATCTCAATACTTGTGACCTTGCTACTTCTAACTTATTCTCCCTGTGGCTTCTGCTCCTCTTTCAACTGAGGAACCTCAAGGTATTTTATCAACAAAGACCAGGTACGGCTGCCTATTACGCCATCAGGATTAAGCTTGTTTGCCTCCTGGAACTTCTTTATTGCCTCTTTTGTTTCCGGACCGATATCGCCGTCAACAATCCCGCTATAAAAACCGGCGTTTTTTAAAGCGATCTGGATTTCCTTGCCGTTGGGCATGCGTATCGGCTGGACCTTTGCCTCATCTAACTGCTTACGCATATCCAGGTTTTCCTCCTGCTGCTGCTTAAGTTCTCCTTCCAGTGAACCGATCTTAGCCTGCAGCTCCTGGATTCTAGCCTCGGAATTCACCTTAGCCGTTGTGGCGCATCCGGAAATAATAAGAACTGATCCTAAAACAAGCATAAGGACTAAACGCATCTTATCCTCCTTTTAAACTGAAAAATTATTATACCTTAAATTTATGGAATTGACAAACAAGTTTTTAGATAGTATTATTGAGAAGAAGAATTTACGCCGAAGTGGTGGAATGGCATACACGTCGGTCTCAAAAACCGATGGGCGCAAGCCCGTAAGGGTTCAACTCCCTTCTTCGGCATTCTTAATTCAAGGGTTCTCCCGCCAAATATTCGCTTCGTCGTTTTCTGCGAAAACTCCTCGCATTTGCCGGGATTAATTCGGCCATACAGCTTATGTCGCCTTTCTGACTCCATAAGCTGTGGCCTCATTAAAACTCCCTTCTTCGGCATTCTTAATTCAAGGGTTCTCCCGCCAAATATTCGCTTCGTCGTTTTCTGCGAAAACTCCTCGCATTTGTTAGTAGTATTTCCCCTGAAAACACCTTCCTAGCAGTTTGTCAATTAAACTACTAACCCCAAGATTACTACGCTCAGGAATCTTAGTCAAGAAATGTTGCTACACAAAAAACTATTCTGTTTTCAATAAGGACCCACCCGCTATGTCGCAATCCACACAGAAGGTGAAGCACTTGCCTATTAGATAGGGCAAGGCGCAATAAATAAAAAACTCGGCGGTGCGCCATGCCGAGCCTCTTGTGTATATGGCTTGAAAGCCAACAAAAAATTCATGTTAGATTTTGCTATTCCAACCGTCTATTATAGTAAAAAGGAAGAAATAATTATGCCCGATTTGATTTCCATAGAAGTAATAACGAGCAAGATTTTTGTAATAAGAGGTAAAAAGGTAATGCTGGATAGAGACCTAGCACAGCTGTACGAAGTAACAACAAAAAGACTAAATGAACAAGTAAAACGGAATATAAAGAGGTTCCCGGAAGATTTTATGCTTAAGTTGACTAAAAACGAGAAAGATGAACTGGTCGCAATTTGCGACCGGCTCAATTCCATGAAGCATTCAACCGTCTTGCCTTATGCATTTACAGAACAGGGGATAGCTATGCTGTCGGGGGTATTAAATAGTAACCGCGCTATTGCGGTAAATATCCAGATTATGCGGGCTTTTACTCAATTAAGGCGAATGCTTTTGACTAACAGGGATCTTAGGTGCAAAATTGAAGAAATGGAAAGAAAATACGATAAGCAGTTTGCAATGGTATTTCAAGCGATAAAACAATTGCTGGAGCCGCCACCGGTAAAGCCGAAGCCGCCAATTGGGTTTCGTGCTTAAAATATGATACTAAACTAAGTCAAACGGCATATTAACAATATATTCGCCTTTCAAGGGAAACACTATTACAATAGTAGGCATAAAGCGGAGGCACGAGGTTAATCTTTGTGATAAATCCCATCAGGCATTATCCATTCTATCTCTTAAAAGGAACCAATAGCAAAGATGAGCTTGATTTCCTTACAACTGCATGGGCTATACCACCGATAAAAACTTCCTCTATCCAACCCCTGCCTTGCGTCCCCATTACAACCAGATTATATTTATTATTATTTATCTCATTGATGATTGCCTGCTTTGCATGTCCCGTCTCAAGCTTGACAATTACTTCCTTTATTCCTCTGTCTAACAGGGCTTGTTTCAAAACGTCAAGCCGCTGTTTATCTATAGTATTAAACTCTGTTAATCTGTGCCTTAAATGGGGGAATATAATACTTACATCCTGAACGTGATAAAGAGTAATTTTTGCGTTGTAATGGCCGGCGACACTTGCCAAAACCTCAAAAGCTATCTTTGCATTATCAGAAAAATCTGTAGGAAATAGGATATTGCCTGACAAATCAAAAGCGCAAATATTAGGTTCTTCTTTAGGGCATTTAATAACAAGGGCGGGAATCTTAAGGTTTCTAATAATACTATCGGAAACACTGCCCAATAATATTTCCTTTGACATGCTCTTCCCATGGGAACCTAAAATCAAGAGTTCATAACCTCCATCCGCAATCAAACGGTTTATCTCCGCAAAAGGAACCCCATAGCCGAAAGAATATGACGCAGTAATACCTGTCGCTTTTAATCTTTCTGCTTGCCCTTCTATAGCCGGCCTTTCTGCATTTTCAAGCGTCTCTTCAAGCCCGCCTGCGGTTTCTACTGAAATAATATGGGCAAGTTTTGCTTCTTTCGAAAAGGCCTTTCCATAATGAGCAATACAATCTACGACCTTATCTGAGGCCCTTGATAAATCGGTAGCAATCAATATTTTTTCCCACATCGGCTTTCCCTTTTCTATTTTTACCGGTTCTGGAATTATTTTCTTCTTTGGCTCAAACCAGTGGCGGGTCTTATTTGAGAAATTAACCAGGCTCAGCATTATCGGCACTTCGGTAAGGACCCCTACCACAGTAGCAAGCGCCGCCCCGCTCTTTAATCCAAACAGAGAAATTGCCACGGCTACGGACAACTCAAAAAAGTTACTTGCGCCAATCATTGCCGCAGGAGAAGCAATTCCGTGAGCTAAACGCCATTTTCTAGACCATAAATAACCTATAAAGAAAATGAAATAAGTCTGGATTGTCAGTGGAACGGCTATTAACAATATATGAAGAGGATTCCCGAGTATAATATTCCCCTGAAAAGCAAAAAGAATGATTAAAGTCAACAGTAATCCCAGGATTGTTACCGGTTTAAGTACCTTTAAAAATACGTTTTCAAACCAATCTGCCCCTTTCATCTTCAATAGATATACCCTGGAGATATACCCGCCTGCGAGCGGGATAACAACAAAAAGAATAGTAGAGTATATTAAGGTATCATAAGGCACCGTTATCTGGTTTACGCCAAGTAGAAATTTAACGATAGGAACAAAGGCAACTAATATAACAAGGTCATTTACTGCTACCTGAACCAGGGTATAGGCGGGATCGCCTTTAGTTAAATAGCTCCAGACAAAGACCATGGCTGTGCAAGGCGCGGCCCCCAAAAGTATGGCGCCGGCAATATATTCTTTAGCTAAAGCCGGGTTGATAAAAGCGGCGAATATGTATTTTAAGAATACTGCGGCGAATACCGCCATAGTAAACGGCTTAATCAGCCAATTTACAACTAATGTTACTACTAACCCCCTGGGTTTCTTACCTGCCCTCACGATACTAGAGAAGTCAATCTGCACCATCATAGGATAAATCATCAACCAGATAAGCACCGCAACCGGGATATTGACCTGTGACACTTCCAACCTGCTTAAAAAATTTACTCCCGCAGGAAATATCTTTCCAATGATTACGCCAGCGATGATACAAAAAATGACCCAGAGAGAAAGATACCTCTCAAAAAATGGGAGCCTTACATTGCTATTGGTTTCAGACATACGCATATCCCCACATAATAAATCCCCACAAGTACAAATATACCGCCTGTAATTTTCCTCATCCAGAATTCAATCTTTGTCAGCTTACTAAACCAATAGCTTAACGAAGTAAGGCCCGCGGCAATCGCAACAGCAAAAGCTAATACCGGTAAGCCCGTGCCGATTCCGTAAATGAATGGCAGCGTTACCCCAAACTTGGACTGAAGAGCGAGCGGAATGAGACTGCCGAAGAAAAGCGCTGCTGATACCGGACAAAACGCAAGCGCAAATACCGCTCCTAATAAGAATGCCCCCGGGACACCCGCTTCAACAAGCTTATTGTGATGCTTCTGGGAAAGCGATAATCCCGGAAAATTTATCTTAATTACATCCAGCAATATTAATCCGGTAACAATCAAGATAGGCCCAAGGGCCTTTACCATATATTTCTGCAGAAATTGCGCTACCTCAGGGATCCCCAAAATAGAATTAATAAGAATAAACCCCAATAGCGCATAGGTAATCATTCTGCCAACGGTATAGGCGATGCCGGAAAGCAAAACCAAAAATGGATGAGTTATCTTTTTGGCTAAGAACGATATGGCTGCCACATTAGTAGCTAAAGGACAAGGGCTGATCGAGGTTAATATTCCCAGCCACAAAGCCGAGCCAAAAACAATCAATATATCTGTCATTGTGCTTCCTTCAATAAATCGGTGGTCTCGCTCTTTACATAATCAATAAACCTCTGCTTATCTCCGGCATATTCCCAGATCTTATCCAGATTTTTCCATTTTGTTTCCTTGCCGTTTCTGACTAAAGACAAGATAAGAGATTTGGTATAAAGCTTGTAATCGCTGCCATAGTGTTCATTACCTTTATATTCTACATTAACAACCTCAAACTCTAACACCCCAGATAAAAGTGCATCCTTAAAATTAGTTTCTATCGCTTCTTTTGAATACTGTTCCAGCTTATGGCAAGTCGGACAACGAAATGTCCCGTGGAAATAATATGCTATAACCTTGCCTGACCCGTCTTTTTGCTCAGAGAACACCTTTGGGCTAAACAAGAAAAAGGCCACCAGGAATATTACGATTATTTTTTCAATACTGCCTCCCTACTTAACCAGAATATTTTTTATTTCATCCTTACTCAATACTTCACCTGAAGAAATCACCGTGCCATCTATAGCCAAAGCAGGCATCATCATTACGCCATATTCAATAATCTGTGCGATATCCGTTACCTTGCCGATCTCGGCATTAATATCTAACTCCTTTACAGCCGCTTCAGTGTTAGCGATAAGTTGTTTACATTTAGGACAACCTACTCCTAAAATCTCGATTTTCATGGCCTATCCCCCTTTATACTTAACGGCTTGACAGCGCGCACCTTAATACTCGCCACTGAATCTTTAACGCCTTGTAAGTCTCCCTGCTTTATGCCTGGCTTATTTTTAACAGCCTGCGCAGTAACGTCATTTGCCATCGCTTCGATAGGATAATTGGATTGGCTAACAACCTTAACATCCACAAACCCTGCCTTTTTGATAAAACTAAGATATTCATCTTTCATAGTTGCGCCGGCAAGACAGCCCACATACGCCTCAACCGAGTCTTTTATAATATCCGGCAGATCCTTTACTAAAACCAGATCCGAAACCATAAGCCTGCCTCCGGGCTTAAGTACCCGGAAAGCCTCTTTGAAAACTTCCTGCTTTTCTGGCGAAAGATTAATTACACAATTGGAAATAATTACATCGATTGATTTATCCTCAACCGGAAGCTTCTCAATCTCGCCAAGCTTGAATTCAACATTTGTGCAGTTGACCTTCTTGGCATTCGCGCGTGCTTTCTCAACCATCTCTGGCGTCATATCCACGCCGATGACGCGGCCTGTCCTGCCTACTTTCCGCGCCGCAAGAAAGGCGTCAAACCCAGCACCGCTACCCAGGTCAAGAACAATATCCCCCTCCTGCAAAGAGGCAATAGCAACCGGATTACCACAGCCAAGGCCTAAATTAGCCCCCTCTGGCACAGTACCCATCTCCACTTCGCTATACCCTACCGCTTTGCTTATAACCTTGGCTTGTTTTATACTTCCACAGCAGGAGCCTGCTGAACAACAGGAAGTATTCTGCGTTGCTACTTTGGCATAGCCTTCTTTAACAATTCTCTTTATTTCCCTGTTTTCTTTTTTCATTGCATATCCCCTTTATTTGACTATAAGACCAAAGATCATTCCTGTTATGGTAGCCATAATGACTACCAAACTGACATAAATGGCTGTTTTCTTGGTACCTATAATGCTTCTTATCACAAGCATGCTCGGAAGGCTTAATGCGGGGCCAGCCAACAACAAAGCCAGTGCCGGTCCTTTCCCCATACCTGCATTCATCAATCCCTGCAAGATTGGTACTTCAGTAAGAGTGGCAAAATACATAAACGCCGCAACAATTGATGAGAAGAAATTAGCCCGAAGGGAATTGCCACCCACCAACATGACAACAAATCTTGAAGGAATAACGCCCTCATGGCCTACCCTTCCTAATAGGAACCCCGATACAAGTACCCCACCCAAGAGAAGCGGAAGTATCTGGAGCGCAAAACCCCATGTCGCGCCAGTCCATTCCTTTAATTCTTCCTTCTTAAACCAGCTAAAAAGGGTAACAGCTAAAACTACCAAGAAAAACCCGGTAATCCACCATTTATAAGTGTAAATCAAACTCCAAACTCCGGTATCTCCTGCCAAAGGTTTCCCCCAATTGGCAAATATAAGCACAGCGACCATGGAAAAGAAATAAACAACATTCTGCCATAAAGGACGAGTTTCTTCTACTTCCCCTACATTGAAATCACCGCTTGCATGGCGTGCCCTTTCTTCTTTCAAAAATATGAGGTGCATCAATAAACCAATAACTACGCTAAATATCACAGCACCCATTGCCCTTGCTAAACCCAGCTGCCAGCCGAGAATGCGTGCGGTAAGAATAACAGCAAGGACATTTATAGCCGGCCCCGAATAAAGAAATGCTATCGCCGGCCCAAGCCCAGCCCCTCTTTTATAAATACCCCCAAAAAGGGGTAATACCGTACAAGAACATACTGCTAAGATGATACCTGAAACCGAGGCTACACTGTATGAAAGGAACTTATTAGTTTTCACGCCGAAATATTTCATGACTGACGCCTGGCTCACAAAAACAGAAATAGCGCCCGCTATAAAAAATGCGGGCACCAGGCACAAAAGCACATGCTCCCGGGCATACCATTTGATGAGTGCTAAGGCTTCAAAGATTGCATTGTTAAAACGCATACTTTCTACCGGCAAATAAAAACATGCCAGAAACGCCGCTAAGATATATAAAAACTTTTTCCATTCTTTCATTTTTTACTCCCTCCGCCGATCTTACAACAGCCTCCTTCAATACGGATAGCTTTAATATTTACCAGGCCGTCTGCAATCTTTTTCTGAGCAGAAGTCAAAATCCTAGAAAAGGTAGGCCTGGATACTTTCATCAATTTTGCGGCGTCAAACTGCTTTAATTCTTCGAGGCAGGCAAGGCGCACAGCCTCAAATTCATCAAGAGTCAAATAAACGCCCTCTAATCTATTTAGAGGTTTGCATAACGGTTTAAAACAACGCTCGCCGGGAACACATTTTACCCATCTTATCTTTTTTGGCCTCAAGAAAACCTCCATACTTATGAACAAATGTTCATAACTAATTTAACATAGTATACTCAATTGTCAACAAAATTTAGAAGAGAATAATGTCAGTTTGTAAGTTATTTGTTCACAAGGGCTAACGGGCGAAGGACCCGTCCCCGGGAAGGTAAGGACGGATGCGGCGGTAAATACGCTGGGCGATTATTTTGTAACCTTGAGCATTAGGATGCAGGAAATCGCTCTTCATACTGGGGTCGGTGATGATGCCGTTTAAAATGGAGGGGATTAATATTGCCTTATTCTCTCTGGCAAGACGGGAGAAAAGTACTCCGTAGTCCCGTAAAAATACACCCGCGCTCATATCCGCTATTGCTACCATCGCCCCTTTTGCCTGTATCCTTTCCACTATCAATTGGATATTATTGATGGTTTCCTCCTTGGGGAGTTTCCTTAAAAAATCATTTCCCCCAAATTCCACGATAACCAGAAAGGGCTCCTTTTCCAGGACATCCGTTTCAAGACGCATGAGCGCATCCTCAGATGTATCTGCGTCTACCCCGGCGTTAATCACGGGGATATTTGTCATTCGGCTTAAGGCAGATGGGTAATCTTCTCCGGGGTTTACGCCGTAGCCGAAAGTAATACTGTCTCCGAAGCAGATTATATTCTTTCCTGATGAATTTATATTCTTAATTTCCTTCTTGGCGCATCCGCAAAGTAAAACCAACGCCACTAAACAATAAATAATACTTCCTGGTAGATTATTCTTCATGCCTTATCCTTAATTGCCCGCAGGCACCCTCAATGTCTTGCCCCCGGGCCTTCCTTAAGGTGACGTTTATGCCGTTTTTTAAGATAAAATCCCGGAATAACAAAACATCCTTTTTCTTTGCAGGCCTTGCCCCTAATTGACGGATGGAATTTGACGGGATAAGATTTACCTTGGCCAGCCTCAAATCCCCCAATAGTTCACTTAATCTCAAGGCATCCCGTAAAGAAGAATTCAGGCCCTCAATAAGGATGTATTCAAAGGTAACCTGGCGGCCGGTATCATCCATATATTTCTTACAGGATGAAATAAGTTTTCTTAAGGGGTATTTTTTATTTACCGGCATCAGAAGCGACCTGGCCTTGTCTTCGGCGGAATGCAAAGAAACAGACAGCTCTATTTGCATATGCTCGCCAGCAAGCCTTTCTATCCCGGGGATGATCCCGCAAGTGGAGATGGTAATCCGGCGTGCGCCTATGTTAAAGGCAAGAGGGGAATTCAACATCTTTATCGCACCGAGAACATTGGCGTAATTATCCAAGGGTTCCCCCGTGCCCATAAAAACAATATGGGTGATTTTTCTGCTGCGGTTGTTATTTTTCAGGTACAAGGCCTGTTCAATTATCTCGCCCTGGCTCAGATTTCTTTTAAATCCGAGGACGCCGCTGGCGCAAAATTTACAGGCGAATTTGCAGCCTGCCTGGGAAGAAATACAGGCAGTAACCCTGTTCCCGGAAGGTATCACTACTGCCTCAATGAGGCTTTTATCTTTTAACTCCAAAAGGAATTTTTCTGTGCCGTCAGTAGAGGTGAGTTTTTCTTTAAGTTTTATCCCAGAGGAGAGAAGATTATCATCCAGCCGCTGCCTTAAGGCAAAAGGCAGGTCGCTCATTTGCATAAAATCAGAGACGCCCTTCTGGTATATCCATTTAAAAACCTGACGGGCATGGTAAGGTTCTTTCCCCCAGGCCTTAATCAGACCTGCTAACTCTTCTTGAGAAAGACAGCATATATTTGTTTTCTCCATGAGAAGATGGGGATTATGTTTTAACAAGGCGCAATTTCTCTTTATCTATCTTTCCGGTGCGATTCTTAGGCAGGTCATCCGCAAATTCAATATAATGCGGGATTTTAAAATGCGCCAGGGATTGGCGCAGGAAATAGCGTAACTCTGCTTCATCAAGGGCTTCTCCTGCCCTGGGGACTACAAATGCCTTAGGAACTTCTCCTCTTATTTTATCCGTAATGCCTATGACCGCTGCCTCTCTTACTTTGGGATGGCGCTGGATTGCCTCTTCGACTTCCGCAGAAAAGACTATCTCACCGGATACCTTTATCATGTCCTTTTTCCTGCCTACAATAGAAAAACGGCCCTCGCTATCTAATCTGGCCACATCCCCGGTCTTAAGCCATCCATCTTCAGTAATAGCCTCTTCTGTCAACCCCGGCTCTTTATAATAACCTGCCATTACTGCCTTGCCCCTGATCCAAAGTTCCCCTTCTTGTCCCTGCCCTAAAACCATGCCCCTGTCATCCACAATCTTTGCCTCAGTGCCTGGAGGGAATTTCCCCGTATAAGGTATTTCCTTGGTATTTGTGCCTGTAGGAAGATAGGTATTGGGGGCTGAAGTCTCAGTCATGCCCCAACCGTTTAAAAGATAGGCATTAGGACAGGCCTTGTGGAATTTCTCTAATAAAACAGGGGAAGAAGGCGCCCCGAATACCACCGCATATTTTAAAGAAGAGAGGTTGAATTTATCATATTCTTTCAAGGAGAGTATGGCCACATACATAGAAGGAACGATGCAAAAGATAGTAACACTGTACTTCTCTATATTCTTTAAGAATTCCAGGGGATGGAACCGTTCCATCAAAACCAGGGTAGTGCCGAAATAAAGCATAAAAAGCAGGTAATCCAGGCCTCCGATATGGGAAAAAGGAACCCCTGAGCAGATAAAACTATCCTGATCCTGCGGGTGGAGAAAATAATTTACGCACTCAACGGGACTACCCAGATGGCCGTAGGTAAGAAGCACGCCCTTAGGATGGCCCGTTGAACCTGAGGTATAAAATATAGCGGAGTAATCATTCTCATCCGCCGCTTCTTTCTGAAAACCAGGCTTTTCTTCCCATAATCTCTTCCAAGGTATAAGCCCCTGTGGGGTATCTTCCCCGAAAAGAATTATTTCTTTTAAACCCGGGCATTTATTTTTAATATTTTCCAGGTCCATGCCCTTTTTTCTCTGGGCGATCAGGGCCTTGCTTTCGCTATGGTTGATGAAATTCACCACCTCTTCCTCTGTAAGCATGAAATCTAAAGGGACGCATACGCCCCGCAAGAGGAATATACCTAAGAAACTCAGGATGTATTCCGGGATATTAGGAAGGAATACGGCTATCTTATCCGCCTTTTTGAGGCCTAAAGACCTTAAGCCGCAGGAAACATTAAACGAAGAGCCCTTGAGTTCTTTGAAAGTCAGGCGGGTATCGCGAAAAATAAGTGCTGCCTTATGCGGATAATCTTGTGCCTGTTTTTCTAAAAGTTGGAAGAAATCCATGGCTAAAATCCGTACCAGTAACTTACCAACGGCCGGGAATCCTGTTCTTTAGAAATGATAGTATTCTTAAGGCGGGTATACTCTAAAAAACCCTCCCTGCCTAATTCTTTACCAAAACCACTCTGCTTAAAACCGCCATAAGGGGCTTCACTGTAAAACATACCATAGGTATTAATCCAGATTATACCGGCGTTGATTCTTTCGGCTAAATCTAGAGCCTTCTTTTGGTCTTTTGTCCAGATAGCGCCTGCCAGGGCAAAAGAAGAATTATTCGCTATCTTTGCTGCTTCATCTATCCCGGAAAACTTGCATATACAGGCAACCGGGCCGAATATCTCTTCCTGAAAAACAGCCATATCCGCTCTGACCTCAGTAAAAACCGCAGGCTCAAGAAAGAACCCGGATTTAAACTGTTCACCTTGAGGGACATTCCCGCCGCACAATATTTTTGCGCCCTCCTGTTTTGCCTTTTCTATGCAGGCAATAACCTTATCCCTCTGCCCACGGGAAATTAAAGGGCCCATCTGGGTCTGATAGTCAATCCCCGGGCCTAACTTAATACGTTTGGCCTTCTCTTTAAAGATAGAGGCAAAGTCATCATAAATATCTTCCTCAACCAGGATGCGCGACATAGCCGTGCACATCTGCCCCTGGTTTAAAAATATAGAGCACAACAGGCCATTGGCAGCTGTCTCTAGGTCTGCGTCTTTGAAGACGACAGCAGCAGATTTCCCTCCCAATTCCATTATTGTCTTCTTAATATAAGAAGAAGAATATTCGGCAATCTTCCTTCCTGCCTCATTGCTCCCTGTAAAAGAAATCATATCCACCCGTTTATCGGCGCAAAGCGCCCTGCCTACCTTCTCTCCGCTGGCATTGATTATATTGACCACGCCCTTGGGAATCCCGGCATCATCTATAATCCTGGCTAATTCCAGGGTGGTTAAGGGTGTCAGGCTTGAGGGTTTTAAGACTATAGTATTGCCTGCGCAAAGCGCAGAAGCCATCTTCCAGGATGCAATCAAAAGGGGATAATTCCAGGGTACGATCAGAACGACTACACCCACAGGCTCACGCTGCAACCTGCATTGCGCCTGGCCTTTTATTTCTAACGCTTCTTCTTTCAGGTATCTCTCAAAATTATTGGCCAGGCAGGAAAAGGCCTGTGCAGAAGAAGGTATATCCATAAAGGTGGATTCTTTAATCGGCTTTCCTGTGTTTAAGGTTTCCAGGCGCGCCAATTCCGCAGCCCTATCCAATATGCCCTGGGATATCTTCAGGATAAGATCCTTGCGCTCTCCTGGAGATATTTTAGTCCATGGCCCTTGATCAAAGGCAAGGCGGGCAGCTGATAAAGCCGCATTTACATCTTCATCACCGGCTAAACAAGCCTCGGCAATCATCTCTCCTGTTGCCGGGTTAATCACTGCCTGTCTCTGAGAGGTCTCCTTAAATTCACCGTTAAGATATAAAGAATACCGGCAAGTCATATTCTACCCCGAACGTAAATTTAAACCTTAGCTTGAAGATAAAGGCTTAAACTTTACTTCTTTAAATAATTCAAAGAGGCGGTTAAAAGGCACATACCATTTAGATAACTGGCCTAATTGCCCCTCTAGTTTCATTTTTCCCTGGGTTACTGCCACAAAAGAATCCAGCCTGCCTAAGAATACCTGCTCCCATACCGCAGCGGGTGCTGAAATCACAAAAGGGGCATTGGCATCGGTATCCAGTTTGACAATTCTTCCTTTCTCAAAATGGAACTTATAAGCCTGGCCTGTATCATCCATCTTTATCGCCAGGGTTAATGTCAGGTCTAATTCTTTTCCTTTTAAGCCTATAAGCTCATCCTGGTTTACCAAATCTACTATAGCCTGTACATGCCCCTGCGAAAACATCGCTGAGGCGTCTTCGCTTGTAGTAATATCTTTCTTAAACGCCTTATCCAGGCCATCAAGGATGCCTTTATCAAAAAGCCTGGCCACAGCTGTCACCCTTACCGTCTCTTCCAGTGCCTCAATCAGGCCCAGGCCGTGCCTAAACTCATCCGTCATACAAACTACGCCATGGTTTTTAATTACTACCAGGCTGTTGGCCTTCAGTGCCTCGATTACCTCATCGGGCCTGGTGATGCTGGGGGTCTCCTGGATTATAACCGGCACATCACCCAGATAAATCCTGGATTCAAAAGTCAGGGCTTTCAGGTTATTATACACGGCGAAATAACCGTTAGTTAAAGGGGGATGGCAGTGGATAACAAATTTGGCAGCAAAATTTTTATAAATAAGCCTGTGCAAAGGGTACTCTGTGCTCAACTGTTTATCCATGCCGGGTTCCTGCGTAAGGCTTACTTTCTTTATATCCCCTATCTTCAAACTGCCTAAATATGCGCCGGTTACGGTAATAAATATTTCTTCTTCGCTTATCCTGGCGCTTAAATTGCCTGCGGATGCCGATACCAGGCGCAGGGAAGAAAGCCTCCTGCCTGTTTCAATTATTTGTTTCTTCAGCGCCATTTCTTTATCGAATATCATTTTATATCTTAAGATAAATGTGCCGCGTAATTAACCTTTTAGGGGTAATATCAAATGCCGGGTAATACCCTTCAACTCCCAGAGGGGCAATACGCCTGCCGCAAAACTCCAATAATTCCTTCTCAGGCCTTATCTCTATGGGGATATCTTTGCCGCTTTCTGCCTGAGAAGGCGGCGGGCATAACACATAAAAAGGTATCTTAAAATGCCTGGCAAGCAGGGCTATCTGGTAAGTGCCGATTTTATTAGCGATATCGCCATTGCGCGCCAGGTGGTCTGAGCCCACTACCACTTTATTAATCCTTCCTTCAGACATGACCTCTGCCACGGCATTATCCGGTATCACCGCTACCTTAAATCCGGCGCGTTTAAGCTCCCAGGCGCTCAAGCGCGCGCCTTGCAGATAAGGCCTGGTCTCGGTGACAAAAAAACTGATACGCTTTCCCTGTCTGCGGCAGAATTCACCCGTCAAGGGAAGTAGTCCGCTGACATTACAATGTGTAAGTATAGTATCTTTGTCTTTTAGCAAACGGCTCAACTCCTCAGCCTGCCGGATGCGCAAAACCTTCAAACCCTCGAGAAACCCTGCTATGTTTTTCTCTAAATCCGCTCCCTTATCCGCCCATTCCAGGACCATACCCGTAAGATACTTAAAGGAAAGGGTCGGGCGGGTAGCGTTAATGGCCCGTGCTATCTTTGTAAGGAGGAGGGGCAGGTTTTTCTTGTCTTTGTTTCGCCTTAAGACCAAAAGGAATATATAAAAAACCAGAATAACCTGGCCAACGGCGCGCGTCTTCATCTCTTTAATGGCGCGGCAGGCCTGGTTATAGTTAGCGGCCTTAATATAGGTCAATTTCTGCGGCAGGGCTGTTTCGTCAAGAATATAAATAGCGCCGTTCTTAAATTTAATAGGCCAGAATAAGGGTGAAAATTTCATACCTATCCTTGTTCTAATCTCCTGGCGGTTTCCAGGCCGATTTCAATCAATCTGGACTCCGCCATATAATAAAGAGGGTTCATAAACCCCATCTCACCGGTGACCACATTATCGCTTACCGCCAAAATCGATCCGGCCTTTACCTTATAGGTCTGGGCAATAGTCAGAAGGGCTGAAGAAACCATATCCACGGCAATTGCGCCTTGCCGGCGCTTTTCTTCGACTATCTGCCTGGTCTCCCTAAGAAGCGCATCCGTAGTCCAGGCTATACCCCGGTGCACTTTTACCCCTGCCTTTTCCGCCGTCTCATAAAGCAAGGCGCATATACGCTCATCTGCTTGAGTCTTAAAATCCTTATCCACGTAATAAGGGGTCACCCCGTCTCCGCGGATTACGCCTTCTACTATTATCAGATCGCCTACCTTAATATTCTCATCCAGCGCGCCACACGTCCCGATGCGGATGATATTCTCAATACCGGCGTTGCACATCACTTCCGTAGTAATGGATGTATCCGCAGAAAACCTGCCTCCGTTAATCGCGGTTACCTTGATACCCTTATAAAGGCCGGTGTACATAGTATACTCCATAAAAGAAAAATTACGCAAGGGGTTCTCAAGCTTCTTGATCAAAACTTCAAGTCTGTCCCGCGGCCCGGGTACAATGGCGTATTTTCCCACATCCTGCCTGCGCAACTGCACCATCTCAGTCAGATCCCTGCCGGTCAAATGCACCTCTTTTATCATCTGCATATCATTTCTCCTTTTATAATAATTTTAGTATACCCCCCAAATTCCTGCCTAAAATATTTTTTTTATCCCCCTCAGATATAGATAAATTTTTAACTGCCTGGAGGGAACCGGCGGTATCTTTCTTTGCCGGCCAGTCGCTTCCCCAGAGAATATGCCCAGGGCCTAATAATTCCAGCGCTGCCAGGAAATTCGCTTTCCTGCTGTCGCCGCTGGTATCTATATAAATATTCTTTAAATAATCAGAAGGAATGCCCTTTAAGTCCTGGACGAAATTTATGCCCCTGAGCATCTGATAAGTAGAATCAAAACGTCCGGTGAGGTGGCAGATTACGCCCCCGAAATAGGCAAAGATAAACTTTACTTTACTATTATCACGCAAAATACCGGACATCAGAAGCTTGCCGATACAGATAGTGGTATCAAAGACGTATTCTATGACGGGGGTAAGCAAGGGGTCATTTACCCTCTCAAAGCCTATGGGGTTGATTATCTGAGAATGTACAAATATGGGGATATCTCTCTCCTGCGCTATCTTATATACGGGCAGAAAGATTTTATCATCCAGGTAAATACCGTTGTAACTGGAAGCTAAAGAAATTGCCTGAAAACCTGAATCCTGTATGGCGCGCCTCAATTCATCCGCCATACCCTTGGGGTTATCTACCGGTAAAACCGCTGCCCCGATAAAACGGCCGGGGTAACGCTGGATGGCCTCAGATACAGCCTTATTGTAAACACGGCAGAGGTCACTCAAACTGCCCATTTTCATATGCGCATCAGAGGTAGGATAACTCAAAACCGCCTTATCTATACCTGTCTCATCCATCATTTCAATTTGCGCTTCAATATCCCCCCAGGCAGGAGAAAAAAAATGGGCGTTGTTGATTATCTCCTGTGGCAACCAATGGGAATGGCTGTCTATTATCATATTATATGCCTTCTCCTCGGCTAAAATTACTTATGTTCGGTATCTTTAAAGATACGGCCCAGCATCTCTTGTTCGTATAGCCCCCTTATTTCCTTTAGGGCCTCTATGTTTAATTCTTTCTCTATCGCCTTTTCAATAGCATTCAGTTTTACATCCAGGAAAATAAACTCCGGATTAATTTTTTTACCCCTATACTTAAGCTTAAGGCAGGCCTTTTCTTTTTCTGCGATGTAAAGCCTGAATTCATTAACAGACTTCTCCAGGGACTTTTTTATCTCAGGCAGATATGCGTCTTTAAGTTCCTTTTCCATCTCTTTCAGGATGAGCTCGTCTATATCTAACTGGGTAAACTTGCGCTCATAACGGTCAAACGCCTCTTTGGTATTTTTATAGAGCCAGGCGAGGTATCTTTTTTTTAAATTCAGGATGTCTTCTTTATCCATGTTATTTCTCAGGATGCCTTTGGGCATAGGGGATCACCGGCTTCGTCCAGGGGGTCTGTTGATTTATCACCGCGATCTCTAAAGGACAGACATTGGCCGGGACGGTAACGGCAAACCTCAGCGCATCTTCTATGGCCTCAGTAGTCATAAGCCTGGAGGCTTCGGAGGTAACCTCATCTAATTTTGTGGTTAATTCCGTATCGGTTACCCCGGGCAGAATAGAGGTCACCTTTATGCCAAAGTCGCGCAGCTCCCAGAACAACCCCTTGGAAAACGCCCGCAAGCCAACCTTTAAAGAACTATAGACAATAAAATTACGCGGCAGGGGGTCACAAAGGGTAGAACCGGAGACCAGGTTAATAATGGCGCCGGATTTCCTATTAATCATGTCGTTAATCACCAAACGGATAAGGCGCACGTAACCCAGGTAATTGGTATGCGCCAACCGCTCAAAATCCTCCAGTGGCTGTTCCTGAAAAGGGTACTGGCTGGATACGCCGGCATTATTAACCAGGATATCTATAGCGCCAAATCGCTCTTTTGTTTTTCTAACCAGATTCTCTAAATCCTCTAATTTTGTTACGTCGCAAGGCAGGGGTAATACCTCCACCTTGTATTTCTTCTCAATATCCGCTGCCGCCTCTTTTAACGGCGCTTCCTGGCGCGCGGCAATGCTTAAGTTTACCCCTAATCCCGCTAGAGTAGACGCTAAGGCCTTACCTATCCCCCGGCTTGCCCCGGTAACAATGGCAGTCTTGCCTTTTAAATCTGTTTTCATTAAAACCTCCCTTATTTATGAAGCCCGCGCCGCAAGATAAACCCTTAAGAGACCCTGAGGGCTGAATGCTCAAGCGGCTTAGACAAAAACAAAAGCCCAAGCAGACAAAAGCCAAAGACCGCAAAACCCATTTCCAGCCCTCTCTGCATAAACCATCCCCCCAAGGCTACTCCCAGGCCCCCTGAGATAAAACGCACACTGCTATTTAGGCTGGCGGATTCATTTAAAAAACTCTTCGGTAAATCAGTAAGGCTTACGGACACCCCGGCATGGTTCACCGCCCAACCCAGGCCCCAAATGACCGCTGCTAAAACCAAAGGTAAGGCCGGCATCCTGAATAAAAACAAAACCACCCCCACAATCATCAATATTATACCTATATTTATTGTCTTTAGCCTACCGATTATATCCGCAGACCAGCCGCCCCATACCTCGCCGAATATCCCGCTTAAGCTGGTTAAGGTAACCAGCATACTGATGAAGAACTGCCCAAAGTTATATTTCCTTTCCAGATAAACCCCCAGCCATTGCTGGATGCCGTGATAAAATAAACTGATTAAAAATATATAGGCGAATATGGACAGTATTGGCCGGCTTCTTAAGGCAGCAGAGTAATTAATCTTAAAAGTAGCCTTCTCTTGCCTGAATGCAGGCAGATAAAAATACATAAGCACAAACAGTAAAAACCCCAAGACCGCAGGGATAAAGAATATCATCCGCCAATGGAGGATGCCGCTAAAAAACAATCCGGCCAGAGAAGAAACAAAGGTGGCAGCGAAAAATACGCCCACCAGCCTTCCGCGTTTATTATTTTCAATATGGTTTGAGAGCAGTATCAAGGCCAGGGGTATCACGGAGGCACCAAACACGCCCGCCAGGAACCTAGAGACAAACAAGGTAAAGATACCTTGAGAAAAACCAGCCAGGAGATTAACCGCAGAAAATAAAAATATGCAAGACAATTCCACATTCCTTGCATCATAAAACCTGATTAAAGGGCCGTATAAAAGAGCGGCTAAGCCGTAAGGAAACATATATAACCAGATTATCCTGCCGGCTATAAACGGCGAGACCCTGAAATCTCCTGCTATAGAAGGAACCAGGGCCGCCGCAGCAGCTACATTAAAAGATAAGACCGCCCCCTCCAGGCAAAGTATGATGAAAGTGCTCCTTTTCATCTTTGTAAGCCTCGGATTGATTACGGACCAGGGTATCCTTCAATAACCTCTTTAAAAATCTTCAGGTTATCCTGGGAATGCTTATTAATAAAACCTTCTACCTGTTCATCGGTGAATTTCGCCTCTTTAGCCATCTTAAAATGCTGGATCCAGGCCATCTCTATGCCTTGCGGCTTAGGCGTATAAAGCCAGATAATCTTCATATATTCAAAAGGGAACTTCGGCTCTTCCCTTTCGGCATAGGTAAAATACCTGTCCTTGAATAAAAGACGCCAGGACTGCCAGGACTTGCCTTCATCATCGGTAAGGCGAAAGGTAATCTTATTGCCCTGTTTATCTAGGAGTTCTGCCTTTTGATATTCGCCTCCAAATAATTCCGTCCAGCGAGGGATATCATTAGAGATATCAAATACCTTATCATAAGGCGCATTGATTATAATGGAATTGCAGGTATGCCCCATGGGAACCTCCTATTAGAAATATATTATTCTAAAATAGCCACAGCCCTGGACCAGGCCGCGCCCGCATCCCTGATCTTCACCGGGAAACAGGCGATCTTAAAGCCAAAAGGCGGAAGGCTGCCTAAATTAGCCAGCCTTTCGATATGGGCGTATTCGCGTTTCCGGCCGAAGAAATGTGCCGGCCATAAAAAAGAGGGGTCGCGGTTTTTAAGAAAATCCGCCATCATAAACTTATAAGGCCGGTCAAAACCTAATGTATCAACCCCGATTATCTTAACCCCGCAATCCAGCATAAACCCTATTGCCTCAGGCGCAACCCCCGGATAATTAATTAGATATTCCCTGGTGCCGAAAAACCTGTCGGAGCCGGTACGCAAAAGGACAATATCATACGCCTTGAGCTTATAACCGATCCTCTCTAGCGCCGCTTCTATGTCCTTTCGAGAGATTACCTCGCCTGCCTTTTTTTGGGTAAAGTCCAATACCACCCCGTCGCTAAAACACCACTCCAGGGGTAATTCATTTATGTTCTTTGCGCGCCTGCCTTCGCTGGTGGTCCCGTAATGAAAGGAATAATCCAGGTGTGTCCCTATATGTACCGGGCAATGCACGGTCTCAAGAGAAAGGAACTCCCCGTCAGGAAGGTCCTGCGGCCGGATCATTCTCCTGCCCAGAAAGAATAATACCCTGCCTAAAAGATCCTTTTTCATCATCACCCAATTCAGGTGCCTTACGCCGTCCTTATGTCCTAACCTTTCAATACTGAAAGGATGGACCTCCGGGGCATTATCGTCAATAGGCAGGCTCAAATCCAGGAATCTCATTGGCTTTTTTTGGACTGGATAACCTTCTCAATATCATTAATGGTGGAGAATTTGGTTATCTCTTTTGGGTTTAGTTTAATGCCAAAAGACTTCTCCAGGGCAATAACCGCCTCTACCATTTCCGTAGAATCAACCCCGATGCCGTCAGAAAGCCCTACGTCATCTTTTAATTCCTCGGGTTTGACCTTCAATAATTTTACCAGGACATCTTTTATCTGGGCCTTGGTATCCATTGCCTCCCCCTTTTTTCCTTAGCGTATCATCATTTCTTATCTAATACCGGATACGATCAAACATGCACCTGGCCTTTAGTCGCCCCCGCTTCCCACTTGCCCACTCCTGCCATTACATCCTGGAAGCATAGCTTAGCCAAAATATCAAAATTGCTCTCCATAATCCGGTTAATCCTGCCGGGTTTAGAAAAGAACTCTCGCATACACCATGACCCGAGCCTGCCCAGCTCCTGCATAGAAAGGAAATCAGTAGGTATAACCGGATGCAGGAAATCCCACTGGCTGAAATCAATCTTCCTGGGGTCAATCCAATTCTTCTTCAATGAGGTCCTCCACATGGGTGAATTCGGCGCCGGGGTAACATAACCAATCCAGAGTATATCGGGATCGACTTCATCCGTGAATTCATATCTCTGTTTAATAATACTTTCGGTATCGTAATCAAATCCCATCATAATATCCGCCACTACTGCGATATCGTTCTTGCGCAATATATCTATGGTCTTCTTAATCTGGTCTATGGTAATACCCTTGGCAATCTTCTTTAGCTCTTCGGGGGTAGTCACCTCTATACCGAATACCCCGGTGAAAAGACCCGTCCTCTTCATCAGAGGTAATATGGACTCACAGTTGACCCAATCCACTGCCCTGCCAAGAGAAACCCATTTTATAGGGATTGCCTTTTCTTCCTTCAGTTCACAAAACCTCCTTACCCTTTTGGGGTCTACGTTAAAATTATCATCCTGGATGACTACTACTTTTACCCCGTATTTCTTATGCAGAAGTTCCAGCTCCTCAATTACCCTCTCCGGAGACTTGGCCCTCCATTTCAAGAAATCAGACGGGGAACGCGGGTCATACTGGTCCCATTCGTAACAAAATGTGCAGGCAGAAGGACAACCCCGGGAAGTAACCATATCCACAAAAGGCTTCCAGTGGGTATGCCCTACATATCTATCCATGGGGAATAAATCGTAAGCCGGCAGAGGCAGCTGGTCTAAATCTTGAAGCAGCGGCTTATGCGGGCCCATAACAATCTCACCGTCAATACGGCTGGTTACTCCGGCTACATCCTTAAAGTCTTTCTTTTTATCTATAGCGTTGATTAAATCGTAAAATGACTCCTCTTCCCCCATTACCACAAAATCCACTGCCGGGTTGTCTTCTAAAGTCTGCACAGGCATAGCAGAATACCAGAGCCCTCCAAAGACAATCTTAGCCTTAGGCAATGCCTCTTTTATCCTCTTGGCTGCGTCATTAAAATGCCTGATTACGCCATAGCCGCCGTAAGAATGCAGTTGTTCTCCCAAAACCACTATATCCGGTGATTTGGCCTTAATATTTTCTACCAGTTCAGCAATGGGTATTTCCAGGGCCTTGCCGTCTATTACCTCTACGTCTTCATAGCCCTCTTGCCTTACGTAAGCAGCCCAGTGCGCATAAAGTTGATTAGGGGCAACGTGTTTGCCATGGGTCGCCCAGGAACCGACATAAGGCATCACAAAAATTATCTTCATCTTTCTCCTCCTTAAAAAACCTGCTGCTTAATTATCTATTCCTTTCATTCTAAGCCTTTTCTACCACTAAGGCCGAATTTATCCCACCCCGGCCGCGTGAGATTATCAAAGCCTTATTAATCTCAGCGGAAAGGGATTTCTCTCTGACATAGTTTAAACCTGCGGGGTCCGGGTCATCAAGGTTAAGCGTAGGGGGTATCAGGTTATTTTCCATAGCCATAACAGTGATAATTAAGTCCAGCGCTCCGCAGGCACCCAATAAATTACCGAACATTGTCTTAGGACAACTGGCAGGGATATCTTTGGCCTTATTTCCAAAGACCTCTTTAATCGCCTGTGCTTCAGTTATATCCCATGCCTCAACCGCCAGGCCGTCTAAAGCTATGTAATCAATCTCAGCGGGTTTTACCCCGGCATCCTCTAAGGCCATTTGAATCGCCCGGGATAACTGCCTGGAATCCTGCGCAGGCAGGATCCTGTCCTTGCCATCGCAACTTGTGCCGTAACCGGAAATATAAGCCAGTATAGGTACGCCGCGGGCATTAGCCCGGCTACAGCCTTCCATTACTACCATACCTGCCCCTTCGCCAATAACAAAGCCGCTGCGCTCCTTATCAAAAGGGCGGTAGGCGCTCTGCGGATGGCTATTGTCTTCGGACAGCCCACCGTAAGTATTGCAGCAAAGGAGCGCATAGGGGCTAACCGGCGCTTCCATGCCGCCGGCCAAAATCATATTCAGCCTGCCCTTGCTTAACGTCCTGCGCGCATAACCTATAGCCTGAAGCGAACTCGTCCTGTCCGCCACCACGGTCTTGCTAAAACCTTTTATCCCGTAATAAATGGAAACCTGCCCCTGAGGCGCTGCCGGAAACCATGCTGAGGCCATATAAGGAGAAACCCCTTGACGGCCTTCAATATATAAATCGCGCAGCTCTGTCTCGGCATACAGCCACCCGCCTATGGCGTTGCCTAAAAATATGCCTACAAGGTTAGGGTCTTCATTCTTGATATCGATTCGGGCATCCTGCAGGGCAAGCTCGGCAGCTATCAGGGCCATATGGGAAAAGGCGTCTATTTTTTTCAAAAGCCGCTCAGAAATATGGCTGTATTTCTCCAGGTCATCAATCTGGCCGGCGATATGCGAACGGTATCTGGAGGCGTCAAACCGCGTAATCTCCTTGATAAAAGAGCGCCCGGCTTTTATATTCGCCCAAAACTGACGCCTGCCTATGCCTGAAGGGGCAACCACCCCCAGGCCGGTGACAGCAATCTTTTCTTTCATTCTAAAAACCTCTTGATAATTAAAGTGGAGTGTATACCGGAAAAACCACTGCTTGTCTTAACAATAGTATCCACCTTCTTTCTCCTGGCTACATTCGCAACATAATCCAAGTCACAAAGAGGGTCCTTCTCTTGCTGGTTTATAGTCGGGGGGATAAGGTCTTTTTCAAATATCTGCGCGCAAATAACCATCTCTATCGCATTTGCCGCTGCTAAGGGATGGCCGATCATAGATTTTAGGGAACTGGCAGGGATTTTATAGGCGTAATCGCCAAAGACCATTTTATATGCCGAGGTCTCAAATATATCGTTCATGCGCGTGGATGAGCCGTGCGCATTAATATAATCTACGTCCTTAGGCTTTATCTGAGCATCCAGGAGGGCTGAATTAATACAATTTGCCATGGCAGTGCCGTCTGCCGGTAAATCAGTCATGTGAAAGGCATTGCAACTGGTCCCGAAACCGGACACCTCCGCATAAATACGGGCATTGCGCCTTAAGGCATGGCTTAATTCCTCAAGGATCAGTATACCTGCCCCTTCAGAAAGGACAAAACCATCGCGCTTTTTATCAAACGGACGGCTGGCGCCTTCAGGGTCGTCGTTACGCACTGATAAAACACTTACTACGTCAAATGCGCCAAAGGTAATAGGGGTGATAGGCGCCTCCGCTGCCCCGGCAAACATTATATCCTGGTCACCGTCCTGTATTGCCTCAAGGGCAAATCCCAGGGAATCTGTACCGGCAGTGCAACCGGTAGAAAGAGTATTGCATATGCCCTTTAAACCGTATTTTGCGGATATCTCAATAGAAGGGGTGTTAAACATAGCTGCATCATATAAATCCGGGCGCACCCGGGAAGGATCAATGGGATTCTTTCCGTCATCGGTAACGAGAGCGAATTCCTCTTCCATATATTTTGTCCCGCAGATGGCATTAGCCAAGCACACGCCTATACGCTGGGGGTCTTCCCGGGACAAAACCAGCCCGCTATCTCCTAAAGCCATCCGGGCGCTGGTTACGCCAAACTGCACATATCTGTCCATACGCATTACTTCCTCGTGGGTAAGGCCTAACCTAAAAGGGTCAAAATCCCTGGCCTCTGCGGCGATCTTGGTATTAAATAAAGAAACGTCAAAATTCTCCACTTTCTTGACCCCGGATTTTCCGGAAATAAATGCCTTCCAGGCATCATCTTTTCCAATGCCATTGGGAGAGATTACCCCCAACCCGGTTATTACTACCCTTCTCTTCTTCTGCATATTCATCATCCTTTGGTTGAATCCTTACTTTCACCTTCCTTAAGCCTGCTTACCTTAAAGATTATATTGCCTCCGTCGGGGCAGGTAACCGTATTTATGGAATCGGGATCATCCATAAAGAAAAACTTCGCCCCGAAATTCAGGGCAAATAAGGCCGGAAAGGCTGTATGAAAGGCCGCACCGCAAAATCCCGGAATACACTTTAACCCCTGGGTCTCCCATTTATCTCCTGCCTTATAACCGAAGGCGCATTTACCTTTTGTCTTCACTACTTCAATAACCATCTTTTTAGGATTTGGCCCCTTATGGCCCTCCTCTTTAGGTATAAACTCTACCTTGCCTGCCTTATCCAGGATCTCCGCCTTGAATTCTAGCTTCCCGCCGTCAGGACAGGTTACAAATAAGGACCTTTGATTATCCATAAAAGGGAATTTAGCCCCGAAACTCAAGGCATAGATTACAGGAAAAAGGGCATGGGCCAGCCCCAGGCAGAAAAACTCCGGTGGATGGGTAAAATCCTCTAAAAAGAGTTCATCGCCGGCCTTATATCCGTGGTAACATTCCCCGGAAACACCCCTGACCGTAAGTTTAAGTTTAGGAAAAGGGCTGTTAATCATTTTCAACTACCCCCGTTGTAGGACAAAATCCTTTGTTGCCGAAACCAACTCTTCTTTGGAAAAAAATCTTTTCGTCTCCTCCACCATATGCACCATCTCCACTAATTTCTCATTCAACGGCGCATCAAGATTATTCTCTCTTGCAATACGCACAAATTCTCCGTTTATATAATCTATTTCCGAAGGGCGTTTCCTCTTTATGCTCTGTAAGACGGAACCATAAAGCGGCTCTTTACTTAGACCCAGCATAATACCGGAAAATATCTTTGCCGCCTCACCAAGAGGTAAAGCACAAAGCCCGGTAATACGCTCCAGAGGAAAACCAGGCAAAGACGCCAATCTTATGCCTGTTTTATTTATTAAACCTAAGCCTTCCTTCCATATACAGATGCCTATACGGCTGATGTCTTTATCTAAAAAAACCTCCTGCATGCTTAAGCCCAGTATTGCCGGGATACAGTTATTCGCGTTGATGAATACCTTTAGATACTTCATCCCTTTAATATCTTCAGCCACAATTACCGCAAATGCCTTATCCAAAACACCGGTTATCTCTACCAGCCTTGCGTCGCTCCTTAAGACGCCCCTGCCAATTATCCAGCTGCCTTCGAAATTATGCACTACCTCACCCGGATTAAGATAGGTTGAGCCGAACATAACGATGCTGGAGATTATATGTTCTGCGCCGGTATATTTTGTTACCAGGTTTTCTGCCGCAAGGCCGTTCTGGGTAATCAAAATATCAATACCCCCAAGAAACTGCCTGTTTTCATCCAGCGCTGGTTCTATATCCTGGGTCTTGGTGGCCAGTATAACCAGGTCTGCCAGAAAATCCAGCCTCTCTGCCGCTCTAATTTTTATATTAAAACTCCCCCGCACCCCGCTAATTTTAAGGCCGGATTTATTAATTTCTTTGACGGCTTCCCTGCGGCCGGACAAGACTACATCTTCGCCTTTTAAACACAGATACCCTGCAATCAAACTGCCTATAGCGCCGCTGCCGATTACCGCTATCTTCATTTGTTTAAAGTATGTATCTTAGGAAAACCATATTTTTTATAGTCAAACCCGGCCTGCTCAAGGAGGCGCACCATCATACTATAAAAAGGAGAGGGTACATCGGAAAAAAAGGCGCATACCACATCCTGTTCCTCCACACGCTTGGCGCCTCTGAGGCGCGCGTTCTCTTGCGCCCTCTTAGTTACCGCCTCCTCTGTGATATGACGGTGAAAAACAGGTAAGCGCATTACCAGGGCCTGGAACCTTTCTTTTACCTGCACATCCCACTCCATTATCGTTTACTCCTTTTTAGACATATAGTAAAATTTTACTATTTAAATTTTATTATATTTTATAAAAAAAATCTGTCAATTAAAATATCTCTTTTCCCCCGGCCTTTTCCAGGGCCCCCTCTTTTGTCTTAAACATAGCCTGATACCTCCAAGAATAAAAAAGGGCATAAGCCTTACTTGTTGCCTGCGCCCTTTTTTATTTTAGATATTCCTGATAGCCTTAGGTCTTAATAAGTACCGTCAGTATTACCACGGAAATAACCAGTATAATCAAGCCTAAAAAGAAATGCCCTGTCTTGCTCAGCGCCATTTTATCAACAATGTCGTTACCTTTATCCAGGATACGCTTTAACAAAACTAATAATTTGGCGCCAAAGATGATATCCGCTCCTACCAGCGCCCCGATGATCCCTATAACAAAAAGTATCTTTCTTAATGTTTCAATGATCAGTTCTTCAGGCATTAGACCTCCTCCTTTTTGAGTTTGCCTTCCTAATCTAACGGCCCAATATCCATAATTGTAGCATAAATCAAGGAATTTGCAATTTTTTTGTTAATAATTAATACTGGCTCCTGACCATGCCGGCTAAGAAGCGGGACTCGGCATCGAGCATCTTTAGGTTGTGCTCTAATATGCTGATAAGGCGAACGGGTAATTTCTCTTTCTTCCTGCCCTCGATCATCCTCTTCAGGTCTTTGGCTACTTTATTCAATATAAATATCCGGCCGCAGAGCCTGCGCCGGGCAGCGGGGGCCTTGAGGTAATTCAGGAAATAAAGGCTTAAATCCAGGTTGAACTGAGGCCTCTTTAATTCCAGAAGGCTCTTATTCAATAACTGCCGGAAGCGCTCTTCTCCTTTACCGGTCAACTTATAAATAAAACGGACAGGCCGCCTGCCTTCTTTATTGGCGTGTTTCACTACTAAGCCGCTTTCTTCTAAAAGGCGCAAGGGATAATACACCGATTTTAAATCAACCCCGGCAAACAGGGAAAACATGTCCTTTATGCTCTTTTTTATCTCGTAGCCGTGCCGGGGCCTTTCCTTCAATAACCCCAGTAAGAGAAGTTCCTGCTCAATCATCCTGTAACGCCTATCTGCCTGAATTTCTTATAGCGCATCTGAAGCAATTCTTCTTTTCCAAAAGAAGATAAATCCTTCAGGCTTTTGTTTATTACCTCGCCCAGAGCCTGGGCCATTTTCTGCTGGTCATGATGGGCCCCGCCTAAAGGCTCCGGTACAATACCGTCGATAATCCCCATCTTAAATAGGTCCTGGGCTGTCAGTTTTAACACCCCTGCTGCCTCTGAGGCACGGCTGCCGTCTTTCCATAATATTGCGGCACATCCCTCGGGAGAAATAACCGAATAGTAAGCGTTCTCTAAGACATACACCCTGTCCGCGATGCCAATGCCTAAAGCCCCTCCAGAACCCCCCTCGCCTATAATAACGGCTACAATCGGCACAGAAACTCCGGTCATTTCCCGCAGGTTTAAAGCTATAGCCTCAGCCTGCCCTCTTTCTTCGGCCCCCAACCCGGGATAAGCCCCCGGTGTATCTATGAATATCACGATAGGCAAATCAAATTTTTCTGCCAGGGACATCGCCCTTAAGGCCTTACGGTAACCTTCAGGATGCGCACATCCGAAATTACGCCGTAAATTCTCTTTTGTATCCCTGCCCTTCTGATGCCCTATTACCAGGACTTTACGGTTCTGTATCCTGGCAAGACCGCAGATTATGGCCTTATCGTCAGCAAAGCCCCTGTCTCCGTGCAGTTCAATAAAATCAGTCATAAGCAGGCCGATATAATCAAGGGTATAAGGCCTCTTTGGATGACGGGCAATCTGAACCTTCTGCCAGGGGGTCAGGTTGCTGTAGGTGTCTCTGCGCAAGGTAGACAATTTATCTTCCAGGCGCTTAATCTCCGAGGAAAGGTCTATCTTTTTCTCCGAGACAAATTTCCTAAGCTCTTCTATTTTTTTCTCTAACTCTATAACAGGTTTTTCGAAATCAAGTCTATGCATTTTTATTGGTGATTTCCAAGATCAGCACGGGTAAAATAAGAAAGGAGATTTAATCAACTATAGTTACCCCTGTGCCCACCGCAACGACAGCGTATAATTCTTCGACATCCTGATTGGACATACGCACGCAACCCTGGGTAACCTGTTTGCCTAAATTCTGGGGTTCAGTAGTGCCATGTATCCCGTAGCCGGCTATATCAAACCCTAACCAGCGTGAACCAAGGATATTTTCCGGGCTTGACGCCGGGACAACCGCGCCGGCCTTAAACCAGGTAGGATTTTGGATTTTATTTACAATGCGGAAATTACCCACAGGCGTAGAATTATTCAAGCCCGTAGAAACGGTATATGTTTTAATTATCTCTTCGTCTGTTTTTAATATAAGGAGGTTTTGCGATTTATCCACAATTATATTAAATGGCGCCGTCCATACCTTAATCTTCTTACCGGGGAATATCTTATCATCGGTAAGATTGTTGCTTTTCTGAATTAATTCCGTAGTAGTCTTAAATTCCCTGGCGATTTTAGTCAGACTATCTCCCGGCTTTATCTCATAAATGACGCTTTTGGGAATGAGGATTGGGGAAAAGAGCAGTTTTATATTTATATCTTCAGCCTTCCTTTGCCATTCAGCGATCTCTTTTGCGTTGGGAAAATCATTAATTAATCTTTGATATGCTGATTTTGCCTCCAGAAGGCTGCCTTTTTCTTCAAGCGTGCGGGCCTTGGCGAAAAGGCTGGAAGAAGAATTTGTATTCCCTCTGTTTGCCGAAGAAAAAAAGCCCTGTTTCCCTTTTAAAATTAACCCCGCTAAGATAACTAATACTGCAATTGCTGCCAGGATAGCCAACAAGAGTTTCCTTTTCACAAAATCCTCCTTTAACGCCATAGAAAAGCAATAGCCACTCCTAATAAGAATCCGGCAAAGACCTCAATGGGGGTATGACCCACTAATTCCCTCAGTCTCCCCTCAAGAATCCTTCCTTTCCAGTATATATCATCCATTACCTTATTCAATATGCGTGCCTGTCTACCGGCAGAACGCCTCACCCCCTGGGCATCAAACATGACTACAATAGCAAAAGAAGCAGCTAAGGCAAAATGCACGCTGTCAAAACCGTATTCAAGGCCAATAAGAGTAGCCAGGCAAGAAGCGCCTGTGGCATGGCTGGAAGGCATTCCCCCTGTTCCTATCACCCAACGGAAGTCGAATCTCCTTTGGCTTATCACACCGATAATGACCTTAATAAGTTGTGCGATTATCCATGCGGAAAGGGTGATTAAGAAAATCCTATTTTGAATTATTTCTGTGAATATCTCCTGCATCTGCATCTTGGTTACCCTAAGGACTGCCGTTATTCAGTTAAAGCCCGGTTTATTTTATTGCTTCTCCTTAATTTACAATAAGTTGCGTATTCTTTCTCTTGTGCATTGTTACTATTTATCTGCGGATTAAAATTATATAATAAGCAGGATAAAAAGCAAGCCTTTTTTAGAAGAGTTTTTTAGTTAGAAAATCAAATTTATTACGTCTATTGTAAAAGAAAGGAAACTGGTTCCTCCCGGGACAGAAAAAGACAAAAAGGAGGCAGGAAATGCTGGCAAAAGTCTTGAGCTTCGGACTGCTAGGGATAGAAACATATCCTATTGAGATAGAAGTAGATGTATCTCAAGGGCTACCGGCGGTAACATTAGTAGGACTGGCTGATACGGCAATCAGAGAAAGCAAAGAGAGGGTAAAATCCGCAATAAAGAATTCCGGCTTTACATGGCCGGCAGAAAGGATTACTGTCAGCCTTGCCCCTTCAGATATAAAAAAAGAAGGGGCATGTTTGGACCTGGCTATTGCCTTAGGAGTACTTTCTGCTACTGATCAACTGAATAGCGAAAGGCTGGATGAGTATTATATACTCGGGGAACTCTCTCTGGATGGCTCGTTAAGGCCTATCAGGGGAGCCTTGCCTATCAGCATGTCAACAGCTAAATCTAAAAGCAAGAATATAATCCTCCCTTATCAAAATGCCAAAGAGGCAGCCCTGGTTTTAGAAACTTGTGTCTGGCCGGTAAAGACATTAAAAGAAACTGTGGAGTTTATTAACAACCCTGATACCATACCGCAATTTATGGCCAATTCAGAAACAACACTTCAAAATAAGGAGTATAGCCGTTTGGACTTTTCTGAAGTAAAAGGCCAATACCTGGCCAAAAGAGCGATAGAGGTTGCGGTTTCAGGCGGACACAACATCCTGATGATCGGACCTCCCGGGGGAGGAAAAACCATGCTCGCCAAAAGAATACCTTCCATTATGCCTGAACTAAGCCTGGAAGAGATGCTGGAGATAACCAAAATACACTCTGTTGCCGGCACATTGCCGGTGAGGGAAGGCATATTAAATACGCGCCCCTTCCGCAATCCCCACCATGGGATCTCAAACGTAGCCTTAACCGGTGGTGGCCCTATACCTGAGCCGGGAGAAATAAGCCTTGCCCATCACGGGGTATTATTCCTGGATGAACTTCCGGAGTTCCACCGCGACTGCCTGGAATCGCTCAGGCAGCCTATGGAAGACAGGCAAATACGGATATCGCGCATAATAAACTCTCCTTTATTCCCGGCATCATTTATGCTGGTGGCAGCGATGAACCCCTGCCCCTGCGGGTATTTTACTGACCGCCGTAGGGCCTGCCGCTGCAGCCCCAATAAAATCGCCAGTTACATAGGAAAGATTTCCGGACCGCTCCTGGATAGGATTGACATTCATATTGAACTGCCTTCAATAAGATATAAAGAGCTCACCGAGATAAAGGAAGGTGAACCTTCAAAGGTGATCAGGCAGCGGGTAGAAAAATCACGCATCAGACAACGTGAAAGGTTTAAACTTGAGGGGATATTATATAATGCCCAGATGAGCCCCAGGCTTATTAAGAAATACTGTATTCTAGAAGACGAGGCCAAAGAACTGCTTAAGCTGGCGATGACAGAACTGGGATTATCGGCAAGGGCCTATGATAAGATATTGAAAGTCTCAAGGACGATTGCGGATCTGGCAGAATCAGAAGCTATCCAGGCAGGGCATATTTCAGAGGCGGTGCAATATAGAAACCTAGATAGAGACTTCTTCCTTTAATCAAAGGCACCTTCTCTCCAAAAATAAAAATTCTTGGATAACACCTCTTATGCGCCTAAAGGGACATGGTCGACTTAAAACCATATATTCAGGCAGCTTTCCTCTTGTAAATGTATATTTTGCTATTATCTTGGAATGCGATGGTCTTGATAAGCAGATAATACTTTTCGGCGTCTTCGGCGATCTTGCCCAGCTCATCCGAGGCTAAAAAGAAAACATAGGGGCTCGATGACCAATCTATGGTTTTCCAAATTGAACTTAACGCTGTTACCTGAAATGGTAATCGGTTTTTTGTTATAACATACCGAAGGCCCCACTCGTTTAAAACATGGAAATTTTCAGTGAAAGATGAAGACCAATGGGTTAAATCTCCCCAAGGACATTCCGATGTTGCTTGGAGAGAGAGATCAGTAATGCCGATATTAACGGATTTGCTATTTGCAGGTACGTTCTCCAGTAGAAATTGGACTACTTGTTCCTGCGCGATAATCCAATTATTGTGTCTCGGGACATGAATATTCTCTCTTACAGGGGCTATGCCATACGGAGGCGTGGTGTAGAATCTTTTAGACGTTGCCTGACTGCGGATATTCAAAATCAGCTTTGTTGATACGTTATACAATAGCATATAATGAAGCGCCAGACTAAACATGATGAGAAGCGTCAAAACGAAAATCTTAACAGCAGCCCAACGCACCCTCTGGATACCCCACGCTGATAGTATCGCTACAACAGGAAGTAATGGCGAGCTATAGATTGGCAGCTTGAGGGGGGTCAGTATAAGTATGATATTCGAAACAAAAAACCAAGCGCACATAAACAATTTATATCTTGGTTTTGTGGAGAGATAGAATATTATGCTAGAAATGAATACGATCAACGCCGGCCAACCGATTTGTTGGGGCAGTATAAAAAAATAATAAAATAAATAACCCCAAACAGTATTATCTTTGCGGTAAAGATACGCATCACGGAAATGTATTTTCAAGAGAACGCTACTGTTAAAGTAAAAAAATAAATATGCCAGAAGAAAGATAACAGCCCCTCCAATGATTATCAACCAAAGGATTTTAGCCTTCTCACTCTTCTGCTTAAGCCATACGTAGAGCCAAATAGTTACTACCAGAGGTCCAAAAATATAGGCAACAAACGACTGTTTGGTAAGAAAACCTAGGCAACAGGAAACTATAAACAAAACATTCATTTTAAGCACGCTGAACGCCTCTGAATACAATAATAAACAGATGCTGAGTGTGCTCATGGATATAAGCGCGAAATCAATAGTTATTATTCTTTCCACCGCATACATATGCGGGTAAAGAGAAAATAGCACGCAAGCAATTATACCCGTAATCCAATTATCAATTTTAGAACCAATCGCATAGATTGACAATAAGAGCACAACAAAAAATATCAAATTCGGGGCCAATAGACCGAATAATGTTTTCCCAAACAGGAAATATATTAGGGCGCTGCTTATATAGTAAAAAGGTGGGTAGCTCTCTTGTTGATAAGCGCGCAACCATTCTAGATCAAATGTACTGAACAGGTTAATAAACCGCCAGCAATTTGTCAGGTGGTGCGCCCCATCATTGTACGGGGGAATATTGTTAAAATGAACCCAAAGGTAATTATTCACCACATAGAACAATGTGATGGCGGAAATGACCACAATGACTATAAGTCGTCGAGTAATCTTCTTATCCATTTTCTTCGCTCAGCTGCAGAAAATTAAGCAGCTATATAGATTTTTTATCCAATAAATCTTTTATTTCCCTATTCACGACAATATCTGTTGATATGCCACTACTACGCAGACAAGCGGCTAAACAGCAAATTCCAGAAGGAACTTCAACTCCACCTGAACTCTCAGGGAAACCATATCGCTGGTTAAGGCTTAGATTGGGATTGATAAATAAGACTTTTGGCATTGGCCTGAGGCGTTAATTCTTCTGACCGATATAAAGCCAGGGGGGCTCCATAAACCTCTTACCACAATCTATCATCGTTGTTTTGAATCCTACATCTTGTAAAACAACCATAAAACAACCACTGTCCATATGATACAACCCTATGGACTGGTTTATCCTGGTTATCTTGGTCATAAAAACTTCCTGAAATAAATACCATGCATATTTTAACGATAGTCCGCGCTTAATCTCCTTAATGATGATCGTTCCGCCGGGAACCAACTTGTTATAACACCGGGATAAAAGATAGTTGCGCCGCCGTTTATCGATTGAATAGAGTACATCGGTTATAACGATACCCTGACAAGACGGAATAGCAAAATCTTCAATATTTGATTTTATAAAGTCTAGGCTTAAATTATTCGCTTTAACCATTTCCATATTACAAGCTATCCTATCACTATTTCAATCCACCGCGGTTACGTCGCGATTATCGGATTGGCGGGACAAAAAAAGAGAAAAACTTCCCATTCCGCACCCCATATTGATTATCCGCCCTTCTCTCGGGACATATTTCTCGATTTTATCAAAAGGGCAGGAACTGATCCGTAAATACAGGTAAAGTTTTTTTAAAAAAGGGGCATTCTCATAATACGGCGCCAGAGTCTTAATGGCTACATTATTACTAGAGTACCATTGAAAGATCCCAAAATAAAAAGTAATCAGCTCGGAAATTATCTTTTTAATGACTGAGAAACTTGAGAGGCTAGAGCGACCAGCTTTACGACTTGTGTACCATACAGGTATCTGCACTATTTTACACGCGTTGGCTTTAGCCTTAATCAATAATTCCGCAACCAAAAATGACCCGTCGGAATACAGGGGTATCCTTTCCAGTATCCTTCGTTTAAAAAGCTTGAAAGAAAAATTGACATCCTTTAGTTTCAAATGGAACAACGCATCAACCAAACAGTTGTAAACAATGCTATATAAGGTCCTCCTTAATCCGTCTATACCCCTATTGATCCTATAAGCGGAAACAACATCGGCGTTTTCCTTTTCTAAAACCTTTAGTCCTCTTTTTGCTTCCTTTAAATCAAAAGGCAAATCCGCATCTAAATAAAGAATAATATCTTTACTTGCGATTCTCAAACCTTCACGCAAGGATCCGCCTAGCTTTATATTTTTTTTATTGTGGATTACTTTGATTCGCGTATCGAACCTGCTTAAATCATCCAATAATTTCGGCGTTGTATCAGAGCTGGCATCATCAATAAAGATAACTTCGAAATCCTCGGTTAAAAGAGGGACGTCTTTCTTAATCGCTTGAATTAGGCGGGGGATATTTTCTTCTTCGTTCCAAGCGGGAATAACTAAAGACAGGCTTTTCATAAATATATTAAGAATGCACTCCCTTTCTTTTTTTGATTATAACACGCCTATTGCAAAATGATAAGGATATTTGGCTATACTCACCATCAGCTCAAACTCAATTCCTGACAGCGTATTGTTGCCACAACATCCTGATGATCGGACCTCCCGGGGGAGGAAAAACCATGCTCGCCAAAAGAATACCTTCCATTATGCCTGAACTAAGCCTGGAAGAGATGCTGGAGATA